>OLPE01000386.1_pt1 | contig 46080 bp, 38 predicted proteins | sample 1671901 | NCBI WGS metagenome assembly OLPE01 (sample SAMEA3136624, study PRJEB25190) | human gut metagenome | biome: human gut; feature: human-associated habitat; material: faeces | place: Austria | collected 2013 | reverse complement strand
GCGACCGGCGTGCACAGGGTCGCCGCGGCGACCATCGCGGCCAGAGCGGCTTTGCCCCATTTCTTGTTCTTGTTGGTGGAACCCAATGTTCCTTCTCCTTTCAGAGATTTCTGCCTGCAGATTCATCCCCCGCCTATGCGGGCCGGGGATGGGACGGCGTGGGATGCATCCCACGTTCCCGTCCTGCCGCGCGGCCGGACGGGGGCCCGTCCGAGTTTCAAGACAACCATGGTTCGGACGGGCAAACGGTGCACCATGTCTACAAGTTTTCCGCGTGACGAAATGTCCAAGAGACAGGAAAGCCCCGTCCGAGTGGACGGGGCCATGCGAAAAGAAACAGAGGAAACGAATCATCCGATAGGGCAGAAACCACCGGAAGCACAAGAAGAATTTGTCGTGTGCTGATTAAAGAACGGATCCTGAGTAATGTCATAATCATCTGAACCGTTGGATGGCGTGGAACTTCCGCTTGACGAGCTACCCGAATACGATTGGCCTCCGGTGGAACCGGAGCCACCGGAACCGGCGGACCAGCCGCCGGACGAATACGAACGGTTCGAACCCGAACCGGATGACGGGTACGAACGCTGCTGTGACTGCTGCGCTTGTTGCGCTGCGGCGGCCTGGGCGGCGGCCTCCTGTTCGGCCTTCGCCCTGGCCTCGGCATCCGCCTTCTCCTTCGCCGTCTTCGAATCGTTCACGGCCTTCACGGCCTTGGCGATGGCCTCCGCGTCGCGGGCCTTGACGGCCTTGTCCAGGTCCTGGCGGGTCTTGTCGTCGGCGACCTTGCCGTCCGTGGCCTTGTACAACGCGTTCGCATCGGCCACGGTCTTGTCGAGCTTCGACGTCTCGACCGCCTTGACCGCGGTTTTCAACAACTTCGCGTCCGCCTTGACGGTCCTAGACGTCCTGGCCGCCTTCGCGGCGGCCGCGTCCAGGTCGGCGGCCTTGGACGCGTCGCACTTGACCATGGCAGGAAGCCTCACAGCGGCGGCCCTCTTGAGCGTGTCGACGGTCTTCGCGTCCTTCACGCTCTTCGCGTCCGTCTTCAACGCGGCCACGGTGGCATCCGAGCCGAGCAGTGTCTTGTACGCTTTCACGGCTTTGGCCTGGTCCGCCACGGCCGATTCGCATGCGTCGCGCGCCACCGACGCCTGATGGCTCTCGTACGCCCGGTGGGCGCATACGCCTCCGGCGACCAGGACGGCCACGGCGACGGCCGCCGCGCCGATGATGATCCGTCTGCGGTCCTTCCGCGGTTTCTCCGGCCCCGCACCGGGACGCGGCCCCACGGAAAGCCGCACCGCCTCCGCCGCGGTCTCGTCCAGCGACGGGACGCCGTCGTTCATGTTGTTTTCCTTCATATCGGCCATTCTAATCACATCCTTGGTTTCGTCGCCCGCCCGCTCCCATGCGTACGTGCATCCGTATGTATGTATGTATATGTTTATGGGCTTACGCTCCGGGCGGCTTGCGGACGCCCGAAGCGTGGAATCATGCTCTTATCCCTTGCACGCTCCTTATATAAGCGCATGATTATTTGATTATTTGCTTACCGGCCGTCCAACGCGGGACAGTTCGACTCGATCCACGAGGACACCAGTTCGCTCATGGTCACGCCCCGCGTCGCGGCCGCGAGCTTGAGCCGCCTGTGGAGTCCCGGATCGAGGCTGAGCGTCGCGTGGATCGGTTTGCCCGCACGTTCCGGCGCGGCCGACGATGTGAACGTGGCCCGGAGCCTGGACGCCGTGCTGATCGGTTTGCTGATGTTCATCGCGTCTTCCCCTCCGTGTTCGACACCGCTTCGACGATGCGGAGCACCGTGTGTTCCCGTGCCGTCTCGAGGTCCGCGAAGCGGGTTCCGCAGGACGCGCACGAATAGTCGACCGATACGCCCGGACGCGAGCTCATGACCGGTACGGGCTTGTGTTTGCGGAGCGCCGTGGATCCCGCGCGGAGTTGTTTCTTGTCTGGCATGATGTCCATTCCCGTATCCTTTCCTATTCGATTCCGTTGAAGGCTTCAATGAGTTCGTTGGCGACGAGGCCGTATCCGCTCGCGGACGGCATGCGTCCGGATTCGCTCGATCTGCGCAACGCCTCCTTGAACGGGATGGTCGCGTCGAATCGTGCCAGGCCGTGGTCCGAGAGGAACCGTTCGGCGTCCCTCAACGCGACGGTGTTCGCCCGGGTCTGGGTCAACAGCACGCTGCTGGGCCTGTCGATGGCCTTAGCCGTCTCCCACATACGGTCGAGGTCGAGAGGGCCTGGTGTGGTGACGAGCACCACCAGGCTGCTCGCGTCCACCGCGGCGGCGATCAGGTCCGACTGGCTGGGCGGCGTGTCGATGAGCACCCATGTCTCCGGGTCGGTCGGCGGCATGGCCACGGTGAACCGGTTGGCGACCCGCACGTCGAACGGCAGCGGTCCGCCCGCGGCTCTGGCCTTGGCCGCCCAGAGCGTCGCGCTGCCTTGCGGGTCGATGTCTCTGACCTCGACCTTCCTGCCGAGCTTGTTCAGCGCGATGGCCGTGCAGATGGTGCTGGTGGTCTTGCCGACGCCGCCCTTCATGTTCGCCATGGCGATGATGCGGGGTACGTTCGTCTCATTGTTTTCCATTTCGGTTTCCTTCTTTTCTATTGCGTTTCCTTGATCCGCTGGCACGGATCGGGTCTATTCCGGCCGTTGCGCCGATTCGACGGTCTTGCGTTGCCGGTAGGCGTACTGGTCCTCGCTCCTGCGGCGGCGTCCCTCGCGGGTCGATGACTGCTCGCGGACCTCGCGGACGAGTTCGGGATGGTCGCGGATCCACGATGTGAGGTTCCTCGTCCGGGCCGGGTTCGACGGGTCCAGGTCCACCCCGTCGGCTTCCGCGCGGTGCCGCAGGAGCCGTCTCGCCTTCACGTCGATGCCGCCGATCCTGCTGTGCTGCTCACGTCCGATGATGGATTGCGCGAGGCATTCGGCCTGGATGGGACACATGTCGCACAGGATCCGCGCGGTGCTTTTCAGGATCCTCCGGTCGGATTTGTTCCTGACGCGCTCGTTGTCGGTGCCCCACATGAGGTCCTGGATACCCAACGGCAGGCCGGAGCAGACACCCGCGACGAGGTTCGGATCCCCGCTCATGCCGCCACCTCGATCCCGTCACGCCGGTTGAGCTCGTCCGCATGCCGCATGCACGCCATCTGCCATTCGGACGGGTTGCCGTTGCGCAAACTGCCCTCGTGGTCGTATTCCGCCTCGTGAGGCCTCATATCGTCCAGGACGTGCTCGCAGATCAGCGAATGCACGTGCCGTTTCGAATGCCGTTCCGGCATGGGAGTGGGCTTGGAAGCGGCGGGTTTCCGATCGCGGCCGCGGGTCTCGGTGTCCCGTTCGCGTTGGCGTTCGATCCGGTCGACGGCCCAATCGTTGGCGATCCGGTCCCAGTTGTCGGCCAGACGACGCGCGGAGTCGACGCGACGGAGCCAGTACGGGTTCGCTGGTAGCCAGTCGATGACCGCGAGGATGAGCGCCAGGGCGGCCGCATGGTCGCCGGCATGGGCTTCGGCGATACGGTCGACGAGGCGTCCGATCCGGGACAGGTCGCGTTTGGTCGGCTTCGCGGTGGTGAGCGACAGCCTGGAGCGGACGGACGCGAGATGGCCCATCACGGACACGGCTTCGGAGTCCCGTCCCGTCGTTTCGTTCTTCCCGTCCTTCTCGGCGGGGCGCTTCCCGCTTGCGGGGAGCTCTCCCGAAGGGAGTGAGGGGAGAGGTTTACATGGAGGGTTTACCTGGAGGGTTTTATCCTTATATATACAGCCCTGCGAGATTTGCAGAGCTGGAGGTGCGAGATTTGCAGAGCCAGAGGTGCGAGATTTGCAGAGCTGGCCCTGCGGCATTTGCAGAGCTGGTTCCGGCTCGTTTTCCAGCCCTGCGAGATTTGCAGAGCTGGAAATCGGCTCCGTTCCAACGTTCTCCGGCAGCACGTCCTTGGAATCGCCGTTCTCGACCACGGTTCCGGCCTCCGGGTCCACGTCAGCGCCCATGGTCGCGGGATCGTGTTCCGCGGCGTGCGTCTCCCTGATCCACGTGAGGTTGGACGGGTCGGTTTCCACCGCGAGGTCCCACACGACCTGGCAGTACTGCGGCAGACGGTTCCTGCCGCCCTTGCCGAGACGCGCGTACCGTTGGTCGCCACGGCGGATGAACCCGCGCTCCTGGAGGAGCTTCAGACTGGAGCGCACGGTGCGCTCCGAGAGCTCCGTGACGTTGACGATGGTCTCGATCTTCGGATAGGCGGCGCTGCCGTCGTCATCCGCGCGGTCAGCCAAGTAGACGAGCACGGCCTTCGCGCTGGCGTTGCCGACATGGCATTTGAACGCCCACGACAGTGCGATGTTGCTCATCTCGATCCTCCGATCAGTCTGATGAGGCGTCGCAGCAGGTTCGCGGCCATCGGGAGGACCGCCGCGGCCGCGTACAGGAACGGCGACAGCAGGCCGAGGCAGACCAGCGCGGCGAAAACGAACACGATGCACATGGCTTCCATTACAGACCACTTCCTTCTTCCTTGGGAGAACGGCTCTTCGAAAGCCGTTCGGAGATGGCGTCCCCGACCGCGGCGGCGCGGCACAAAGTCCAGGTCAGGAACACGAGCGCGAGGATCACGGCGATGATGAGGACCACCATGGCGTTCACCTCGATTCCGCTTCGGCGACGGACGGGAATTCGAGATCACGCCTCACGGGACGGTCGAGAGCCGGATGCGTGAGCATCGAGGCAATGCGCCCGTCCCTGTAGACCATGGCCCCGATCTCGTCGATGGCGATGGCCCCGTCGATGGCGGAATCGACGAAGGTCCGCCTGTCGACGAGCTTCCGGAACTCGTCCAGCGTGTCCCCCACGCCGCAGAGGTAGGCCCGCCGGACGATCTCGCCAACGGTCATCGACGAATCGACGGAATCCGCTATGGTTCCGATCCTGGACAGCGTGTATTCGATGTCGGACGGGATGACGCTTTCGTTCCCGTTGAAATCATGGTCTGTCATTTTCTTTTCCCTTCTTTTTCACATGGACCAGACGGACAGGTCCCATGCGTCCTTCGCGTTCCGGCGGCACCACCAGCCGCGCCCCGCCAAAGCCAGGCCCATGAGGACCATGGCGATGGCCGGAGCGGCTGCCATCGCGACCATGCACGACAGCGCGGCGCACAGCAGGATGGCCGCCGTGACGAGGCAGCGGCCGGCCCGGCGCGAGTAAGCGTCGTGCTGGAGCATCCAGTACTCCGCCTCCGACTGCTCCGATCGGGCGGAATATGTAGACGCCGTGCACCGTTTGTCGGCGTGTCGCACCGTATAGTCAGAATCAGAAACGCCGTTAACGGCGGTTTCGACTACCATGTTCATATTGCTGGCCTTCCTTTGGTTTCCAAGGGACGATGGCGGAGGTTCTGGCAGGCCCCGTCGTCGTGGTTTGCATGTCCACCCTGTGTTCCGCGGGTTTTTCGGTTTCCGACGGGACACAGGGTCTTCTTTTTCCGTTTTCAGTTATGGAGTGCCGGACGTCGGAATCGAACCGACGGACGGGTTCTCGGTTGCAGAGAGAAGGAAGCAAGGAGAAGGGAAAGATCCCGTCCAACCGTTTCCGGCATTGTGGCCGTTCCGTGGAGTCTGCGTTTGTGCCGGAGCGGCCAAGTGTTCAGTTTTCGTCAGGCGGCGGTCAGCAGCAGGTTCGCCGCCATCCGTTCGCGGGCGGTCAGTTGGGCGTAGACCTCCTGGTCGGCGTGCGTGTAGGAGCGTACGGGGCGGATCCGCCAATCGGCAAGAGTCCGAATCTCGCCGCGGCGCAGGGCGCGCACCGCGCATTCCGGGCAAAGGTTCAGGATCCGGGGATCGAGCTGGTCGATGTAGTCGTGCCAGCCGTTCCTGGCGAGGAAAGCGTCGAAACCGTCCGATGTCTCCTCGTTCCAGCGGGTCGACCAGATCGCGGTGTGGCAGCCGTCGCACACCTGGACGTAATCGCTCCGGCTGTCCGGCCAATCAAGCTGCTCGTAGATTCCACCAGCCATCACAAAACCTCCTCTTCTTGAGCATCAGTTGAAATACCAAGAACAAAATCGGAAGAAAGTCCAAACTTGTCATGAAAAAACAACAAATCCCGCTGCTGCCAAGGAGTTTCGCCATTCAGCTTTTTGCAAACAGTCGCAGCCGATGACCCCATAGAAGCAGCAAGACGGCGATAGGAAATCCCCTGTGCCTTCAGCCATTCCTTCATGCCAGATGTTCCTTTCGCGTTCTGTTGTTTCTTCATAACTAACAATATAGCGTTTCCTTTGACGAAACGCAAATCGATAGATACACTTGTTGTTATCTATTAAGAAACATAAATAACAGAGGACCAACAATGACCACATCAGCCCCGGCAACAGCCAAGAAAAACGTCGACACTGAAGTGCAATATGCAGAATCTGTAATTGCCTGGAACGTCAAAATGCTTTTAACTGCACAAAATAAATCACAAAGCGCTCTTGCCGCTTTTCTAGGCATACAGCGGCCGACCATGACCAACAAAATGAAGGGTCGAATTGCATGGTCAGTGGCGGATTTGGTCAAATCTGCCGATTTTCTCGGAACCACCGCCGAGGCACTCATGGATGATTCATTAATGTCGCAATTAAAAACTGGATATACAGAATCAACCAAGCCTAAGTATGGAGTTTTTGCAGAGAAGCCAGGTGCTTTGGTAGGTGCCGGTTCCCCCAGGTTCCTTGTCAGTCCCTTCAACCCCGATGCGCCGATCGAGGGTGGAATCTCGGGTGCAGCTAAAGGTGCCTTGGCCGGTTTCATACCGCCCGTAGTCCCGTCCGGTACGGATTCCCCGTCCACCCCCTCAAAGCATGACGGGATTGGGGTTTCCGGCCGGTCTCAAGCCCATGAGACACTTGGAGCCATGACTACCATCATCATGAGCACCTCCGAAGGTGACATCAAAATCAACCTGTTCGACGACGAAACCCCGGAAACCGTGGCCAATTTCCTCGGCCTTGCCACCGGCGAGAAGGAATGGATCGATCCGATGACCGGCCAGCCTTCCCATGAGCCGTTCTACAACGGTCTAACCTTCCACCGCATCATCAAGGATTTCATGATTCAGGGTGGCTGCCCGCTGGGCAACGGCACCGGCGGCCCGGGCTACGACTTCGACGATGAAATTGTTCCTGATCTGAAGTTCGACCACCCGTACCTGCTGGCCATGGCGAACGCCGGCCTGCGTCGTGGCATGGACGGCAAGATCCACGGCACCAACGGTTCCCAGTTCTTCATCACCACCGTGCCGACCCCGTGGCTCGACGGCCACCACACCATCTTCGGCGAGGTTGCGGATGACGATTCCAAGGCAGTGGTCGACAAGCTCGAAGCCGTGAACACCGATCGCATGGACCGTCCGACCGAGCCGGTCGGCATCGTGTCCGTGGAAGTGCTCAAGTAAGCGTTTCCCGCACAGCCGTACAATATAGGGAAGCCCCTCGATTGAGGGGCTTTCTTCATTTTATTTATAGAGGCGTTTGCTTGCAATCACCGGCTTATGTGATTCGTCAACATCACATTTTGCGCAGTCGCGGCTCCGCGGAATCCTTCGCGCCGGTGATGCGGTACACGTCGAACACGCCTTCGATTTTACGCACGGCGGCGAGCAGAGTGTTCAGATGCTGCGGATCGGCCATTTCGAAGCTGAATTGGCTGGTGGCCACACGGTCGGTGCCGGTGGAAATCGAGCCGGAGATGATGTTCACGCCGTGATCGGACAGCACGCGTGTCACATCGCTCAGCAGATGCGGACGGTCAAGCGCCTCGACCTGGATCTTGACCATGAACACGCCCTTGGTGCTGGTCCACTGCACATCCACGACCCGTTCGGGCTGGCGCTTCTCCAGTTCGAGCATGTTCTGGCAGTCCACGCGATGCACGGACACGCCTTGGTTGCGGGTGATGAAGCCGATGATCTTGTCTCCCGGAACCGGCATGCAGCATCGGGCCAGCTTGACCCAGATGTCCCCCACGCCCTTGACGGAGATACCCAACGAGCTGGTGGTCTTCTTGGTACGCTCCACCTGCTTGAGCGGCAACGCCTCCTGCTCGACTTCCTCATCCACCTCGTCGCTGCCCGCGTCACGGACCAGATGCGAGATGACGTTCTGCGTGGAGATCTGGCCATCACCAATCGCCACGAACACGGCTTCCGCGTTGGCAAGGTTCAACTCGTCGGCGACACCCACCAATGCTTCCGGAGTCAGCAGCGTGGTGATTGGCAGGTTGCGCTTGCGCATGGCGCGCGTCAGCTCGTCACGGCCTTCCTCGACGGCTTCGGTACGGCGTTCCTTGCTGAACCATTGACGAATCTTGTTGCGTGCCTTCGGGCTCTTGGCGAAGCTCAGCCAATCACGCGACGGACCTGCGGATTCGGACTTGGATGTCAATATTTCAACGGTATCGCCATTCTCGAGCTTGGTATCAAGCGGCACCAATCGTCCGTTCACGCGCGCACCCATGGTACGGTGACCGACTTCGGTGTGCACCGCATAAGCGAAATCAATCGGAGTGGCTTCGGCGGGAAGCGAGACGATCTTGCCTTTCGGCGTGAACACGTAGACCTCTGCCGCGCCCAAATCCTCTTTGAGGGAGCCAAGGAATTCGTCGGAATCCGGCGTTTCGCTCGTCCAGTCGGCAAGTTGCTGAATCCATTTGAGGTTGTCGGCCTCGCTCAGCTCCTGGTTTTCGCCACGCTTGCGGTCGGACTTGTCAGGCGAGCTCAACGCGCGTCCGGCTTGGCCGTTCTCCTTGTACTTCCAATGCGCAGCGATGCCGAATTCCGCGCGGCGGTGCATGTCCCACGTGCGGATCTGAATCTCCACCGGCTTGCCGCCGGGGCCGACCACCGTGGTGTGCAGGCTCTGGTACATGTTGAGCTTCGGCATGGCGATATAGTCTTTGAAACGGCCGGGAACAGGGTTCCACCGCGCATGCACGGCACCCAACGCCGCATAGCAGTCCTGAATCGTGTCGACGATGATACGCACGCCCACCAAATCATAAATGTTGGCGAAATCGTGCCCGCGCACGATCATCTTCTGGTAAATGGAGAAGTAGTCCTTCGGACGGCCCGTCACATAGGCTTTGATGTGCTGTTCGTCGAGATCCTCATTGATTTCGGCGAGAATCTGCTTCAGGTACACGTCGCGTTGTCCGGCGCGGCGGGCCACCAATACCACAATCTCGTTGTAGATCTTCGGATACAGAACCTTGAAGCTGAGTTCTTCCAACTCGGTTTTGATGGCGTTCATGCCAAGACGGTTGGCGAGCGGCGCATACACATCCAGCGTTTCACGTGCCTTTTTCTGCGCGTTCGACTGCTTGACGTAACGCCATGTACGGGCGTTGTGCACACGGTCGGCGAGCTTGACCACCAGCACGCGCACGTCGCGGCTCATCGCCACCACCATTTTGCGGATGGTCTCGGCCTGGGCGGAATCGCCGTATTCCATTTTGGAAAGCTTCGTGACGCCGTCCACCAGGCCGGTCACCGTGTCGCCGAATTCGGCGCGGCATTCGTCGAGCGTGTAGTCGGTGTCCTCCACCGTGTCGTGCAGAAGGCCCGCTGCCACAACCAGCGGCCCCATGCCAAGATCGGCGAGGATCTGCGCCACTGCAAGCGGATGGATGATGTACGGCTCGCCGGATTTACGCCGTTGCGACGAATGCTGGTTGACGGCGCGCCGGTAGGCTCTCGCGAGAATGCTCATGTCCTCGTCGGGATGGTGGTATTCGCACATCTTGAGGATTGGTTCAAGCGGGTCAAGCGGATTCGTGCTGATCTCGCAGCCCAACATTCTGGCCGAACGAACCTCATGATCCATGTCGCTCATTTCGCTCCTCCTCGCTTGGAATGTACCCTATAGTACCCGCGCATCACCATATGACGGATGTATCCGGCCGCGTGTTGCACGGCCGGATACATCCTCGGTCTTTGTGTATTGCAGTCCCGTCAGGACGCAACGCCGGTTGATCCGAAGCCACGTTCCGCGCGGTCGGATCCGGGCAGGGTCTGCGCCTCGATGAATTTTGCCTCGACGTAGCGTTGGATGACCAGCTGTGCGATGCGGTCGCCCGGATGGAACGTCACGGCGCGTTCCGGATCGAGGTTGATCAACGGCACCTTGATTTCGCCACGGTACCCAGCGTCGATGGTTCCCGGCGCGTTAAGCACCGTGACGCCCTGCTTGACGGCGAGTCCCGAACGCGGATGCACCAGCGCCACATAGCCGGCAGGCAATGCGATTGCCACTCCCGTGGGCACCAGCGCCCGCTGGAACGGCTTCAACGTCACTTCTTCGGTGGTGCGCAGATCGGCACCGGCGTCTCCGGCATGGGCGTAATGCAGCTGAGCCGGCTGCCCGGGATCCAGCGACTTTACCAGAACCTCGACGTTTTCCGGCTCGTTGTATGCCTCGTCGAACGCCATCAGGCCGCACACTCCTTGCATACCGGCTGTCCGTCGTCGGTAGTGTAGGCAAGCTGGCTGCGATGCTTCACCAGGAAGCATTCGGAGCAGATGAACTCGTCGCCCTGCATCGGAATGACGGTCACCGAAGCGTCCTCATTGCTCAAATCGGCGCCCGGCAGCTCGTAGTCTTCGGCAATGGCGTTCTCGTCATCGTCCATATCGTTGGAATTGTTCTGAGAACCCTTGCTCAAAGCCTGGAGCGACTCCTCGTCCTCGTCTTTGTTGCGCGGGGAATCATAATCCTGTGCCATCGAGATTCCTTTCGTCATCTATGGTGCTTATGCGCCATAGAATACATGACTTTTCCCCCGCTAGGATACACGAATTGAAATACTCGTAAAATCCGACACGTGGGGCACAATAGAATTAATAGAAAAATCTAAGGGAAAGTGGTGTGTTGTGCCTGAGAATGCGCTCGAAGATGCACGGTTCGATCATGTGAGTGAAACCGGTGAGCTCGTCTTTGTTTCAGGTGCCGGCAAATTCGCCGTCAAGGTCGATGAAGCGCTTGAAAGAGCCATTTTGGAGGCAAAGCAGATTCGCACCGAAACCCAAGAGGAGCGTCAGCAGCAAGCGCCTTCCACGCTGCCGATCTCCCAAATCCAATCCTTGATTCGAGCCGGAGCCAATCCGACCCGCGTGGCGGAGCGATATTCGTTGAGCGAAGCGCTTGTTCGGCGTTTCTCGGCGGCGGTGGAAACCGAAAAGCAATATGCGATCGAACAGTTCCTGGCGGTTCCCGCGCCGAAGGAAAGCCGTGTGCGCACGCTTTCCGAACTGATCGAACGCACTTTCGCCGCAGCCCACGTACGGTTGGAGGATGTGCGGTGGAAGGCCACCAGACGCGGTTTGGAACCGTGGAAGATTACCGCGGAGTTCGATTCCGCAGGTCATGCCGCCCGTGCGGAATGGTCTTGGAACATGCATGACAACGCGGTCAACTGTCTGAACGCAACGGCACGCAAGCTCATCGGCGAGCAAGACACGACGACGGAAGGACACGCCGAGAAGCAGGTCGACCAGAATTTTCTCGCATCATTGAATTTGCCGGGCGATTCCGCACGTTCCGCACGTATCGAACAGACGGTGTCTGCTTGGAATGCTCCGGAACCGGTTGCACCACAAGCCACGAATATCAAGACCACCGTTGAGACTCAGTCATCGGCGACCGTTCCGCTGCCGAACCGTCCGGAAATCGCGACGACGCAGTCCCCCGCCCCTTCAACGACGGAACCTGCCCAAAACTCGCAAAACACGCAATCCGCCGGCGAGAAGCAGTCCGATAAGTCCAAGACGGCATCATCCGATCCTCATAGTCAGAGCACCACCAAATCGAAGCGCCGTGCAGGACGCTCCGCAGTGCCGAGTTGGGATGAAATTCTGTTCGGTGACTGATTAACGTTCCCTAACATCCCACGGCAACATCCGTTCAGACGTTCGGATCATTCGATCAAGCCACGTCAATCAGGCATGGAATATCAGATTCCATGTAGGTCAGCGACCCGTGCACGCTGGGCAGATGCATCGCCTTCTCCGCCTGTGTGCGGGAATCGACAATGGTGGTAGAGCCCGCAGCGGAGACGACCACATCGCCGATCATCGACTTGACGCGTTCATCGACTGGTCCGTAGACGCCTTCCTCGATTGCCTGCCGGCGGGTGCGCACCTGGGCGCGCTCCCCCAGCACGTCACGCCAACGAGCGGCGATGTCCTCCGGATTCTCGCCATCCTCGCCATAAAGCATGACACAGCGTGGTTCACCACCGACATTCGCGACGCCCCGCATCAGCTGGGGTTCGGACGCTATGTCGATGCAGGCTTCCGGGTCGGCGGTTATCATGCCATGATCCGCCACGATGACGATCAGCGTGTTCTTCGGCACACTTCGACGCAGCAAAGACAACTGGGCGTCGATACGCTCATATGTGCCGATCCACTTGTCGGAGTCCCAGCCGTAATTGTGTCCGATCTTGTCCGCGTCGCGCAGGTACACGTATGTCAGTCCGGGCGTGTTCGCCGCTTTCGCCGCGGTCATGATACGTCGGCGTGGATCGTCATTGGAGATGTAGTCGCTGCCACGTAACGCCGCCTGAGTCAACGCGGAGAACGCGAATTTCGGCAGTCCCGAACTGGTGACGCGAACGTCCTGTTCCGCCAATCGTTCGAATATGGTCGGCTGCTGTTGCAGTTTCAGCGGTGCGGGCGCGTTTTTGAAAGAGATGAGCTGGCAGATTTCGCCATTGTCGGGATTGAGCTGCGTATACCCCGTCATGCCGGTTAATCCGGGGCATGTGCCGGTGCCGAACGTGGACATTGCGGCCACGGTGGTGCTGGGCATGCATGTGGCGATTGGCCGCTGGTTAACGCCATCCGCCATCAGCGACCGTAGATAGGGTGAATGCCCCAATCTCATATTGATGTTCCAATATCCGAGACCGTCCACCAGGACCACGACTGCCGAACGCGCGTCCGGCAGGCCAAGTGCCTCTTGGAGTCGTTTCGGATCGGCATGGATGGCCGTTGGAATCGGATGCCCGATGGCGCTGGAAATGGCGGGAAGTACCGAGGATAGGTGGAGAGCACCGCCGCGGCTGCCCTCATCCGGCAGTTCGTCGCCATATCGTGCCGGACTGGTCATGGCTAGCAGCTGGTCGATTTCGGGCACTTCAACACTCATGGTTCCCATTCAAGCACCGCGGCAGTACCAGCTGGTAATATTGCTAGGTTGATTACCATAACCTTTCCGTGAGGAGAACCACCGCATGGTGTCGCACCGCAAACCGGCAAAACCAGCCTTTGACCCGCGTACGGTCAAGGAGAACATCGTCGAAACGCCGTTGAACGAGGAAATGAGCAAGTCGTTCCTCGAATACGCGTATTCGGTGATTTACGCCCGAGCGCTGCCTGATGCCAGGGACGGTCTCAAGCCGGTGCAACGACGCATCATCTATCAGATGGGTCAGATGAGCCTCAATCCGGACCGGCCGTATATGAAGTCGGCGCGTGTGGTTGGCGAAGTGATGGGCAAGCTCCATCCGCATGGCGATTCCGCGATTTACGAGGCGATGGTACGTTTGGCGCAGCCGTTCGCGATGCGGCTGCCATTGGTGGACGGTCACGGCAATTTCGGTTCTCTCGATGACGGTCCTGCTGCTTCTCGTTATACCGAGGCTCGTATGGCGCCGGCCGCGTTGGGCATGAATGCCGATATCGCCGAAAATACCGTCGATTTCACGCCGAATTACGATAACAAGCTTCAGGAGCCGACTGTGCTGCCTGCCGCGATTCCGAACCTGCTGGTCAATGGTGGTTCCGGCATTGCCGTCGGCATGGCCACGAATATGGCCACGCACAATCTTGGCGAGGTGGTGGCTGCGGCCAAGCATCTTATGCGCCATCCCGACGCGACGTTAGAGGAGTTGATGCGCTACGTGCCGGGTCCGGATTGGCCGGGCGGCGGCGTGATTGTGGGCCGCAAGGGCATCCGCGAGGCGTACGAGACGGGTCGTGGCGCGTTGACCACGCGTTCCGTGACGCATATCGAAAACGTGACGGCTCGTAAAAAGGCCATCGTCGTGACGGAACTGCCGTTCATGGTGGGTCCGGAACGTGTGTTGGAACGTATTTCCGAAGGTGTGAAGAACCGTAAGCTGGACGGCATTTCCGGTGCCATCGATCTGACTGACCGGCATAACGGCACGCGCCTCGTCATCGAAATCAAAACCGGGTTCGATCCGAACGCGGTGTTGGCGCAGCTGTTCAAGCACACGCCGTTGCAGGACAATTTCACCATCAACAATGTGGCGTTGGTCAATGGCCGTCCGCACACCATGGGATTGAAGGAAATGCTTCAGGTGTGGGTGGACCATCGTCGTGTGGTGATCCGCCGACGCAGTGAATTCCGCAGGAAGAAGGCGCTTGAGCGGCTGCACTTGGTGGAGGGCTTGCTGCTCGCCATGGTGGACATCGATGAAGTCATTCAGGTGATTCGCTCTTCTGATGATGCCGAGGCCGCGAAAACAAAGCTTATCGCCGTATTCGATCTGGACGAGATTCAGGCACAGTACATTCTTGACTTGCGGCTGCGCCGTCTGACCAAGATGAGTCGTATCGAGCTTGAGGCGGAACGCGACGATCTGAAGCGGCGTATCGAAGAGCTTGAACGCATTCTTGCTTCCGATGAGGCGCTTGACGGCGTGGTCATTGACGAAATGGATGACGCCGTGGCCAAATACGGCACTCCCCGGCGCACGGTGCTGCTGGATGAGGATGAGGAAGGCAATTTGACGCCTGTTGTGGCGCATGGCGATGATGGCGTCTCTGCAAACGCGATGGCTGCCGCGCGCGCCGCCGCGACCGTATCCTCCGCAGCAGCCGATGTCGCCGCAGCCGCAAAGGCCGCAAAGAAGGCCGGCGATGAGAATGCCACCGCATCGGCTCTGCAGATTGATGACGAGCCGTGCGCGGTGATGCTGTCCGCCACGGGCCTGATCGCACGCACTTCCGAGGATGCGGTGGAACGTTGGGAGAATCGTTCGGCTTCCGACGGACGCGCCAAGGATGATCAAATCGTTTCGATGTTCCGCACGTCCACACGTTCCTCATACGGCTTGGTTACTTCAGCGGGTCGTCTGGTGCTGGCCCATGTGGTCGAATTGCCGAAGGTTTCCGCGGATGGGCCGCTCAGTGTCACGGGTGGTGTGAAGGCCGAGGAACTGCTGGGCATGACGGAGAACACCGATCCGATCCGCGGCGAACGGGTGATTGCTGCGATTGATATGCCGTCCACGGATGACGGCGGTCAGCTTGTTCCTTTGGCGTTGGGCACCCGCAACGGCGTGGTCAAGCGTTGGAACCGTGAATCTCCGACCACAATGGATTCGTGGAGCGTCATCGATTTGAAGGATGATGACGAAGTGCTTGCCGCTGCCGAAGCCCGTGATGAGGATCGTCTGGTGTTTGTGTCCACCGATTCCTCGTTGTTGACGTTCGAAGCGAAGAATGTGCGTCCGCAGGGCCGTACCGCTGGCGGCATGGCGGGCATTCGTCTGGCTGAGGGGTGTTCGGTGGCCGCGTTCGCGGTGGTGCCTGATGGCAAGGTGACATGGAATTACGAAGAAGGCGAGAATGGACTGTTCTCTGCTTCCGGAGCCGTGGTGTTGACGGTTGCCGGCGATTCCGAAGCGTTGCCTGGCACTGAAAACGGTGCCGCGAAGGTCACGCCGTTGGAGATGTATCCGACGAAGGGCCGTGGTACGGGTGGCGTGCGTTCGCAGCGATTCCTCAAGGGGCAGGATACGTTGATTCTCGCGTTCGTGGGCGCGTATCCGTTGCATGCTTCCACGCAAAGTGGCGCTCCTGTGGAATTGCCGAAGCCTGATATGCGACGCGATGGTTCCGGTACGGATCTGTCGGCGCCGATTGCGGTGGTCGGCTGATTCGACGAAATCGATTGGCGGGGCTCTGGACTGGTTCTTCTTCCGGTTCAGGGCCTTCCCGTTTTGCGCACTTGGGCCGCCAGGTTGAATGAGCAGGCTGGGTGAAAGTGCCTCCGGCTTGGTTCAGCCATATAGCTTCATGCCTTGTGGGCTGTCCACGAACCCGGCAGCATGCAGCAAACGTCTGTATTCGTTGCGTTCCTTCAATGATTCACCGTTCATTTCGGCGAAGCTGACGCTGCCCTTGGACTGATGCTGCAATGCATAGGCAAGTTCCGTACATGCCGGCTGCAATATTCGCTCGTCATCGGTGAAGCTGACGATTCTGTGGCTTTTCGGCACGGCAAACAGCACCGGCATGCCGTGGTCGAGCACGATGACCGATTCCGCTCTGCGCGCCGGTTTCATATGGTGTTGTTCGGGCCATGTGATCGCGGAGCCTGTCAGGTTGGCCGGGTCGGTCACGTCGAGCGCCACGCAGGATTGGCTGCGCGCCTCGTCGTCGCCGCGCAAGGCGTCCACTGTGTCACGTCCGGCGAATTGGACCGCTCCGAATCCTTTGACGAACATGCCTCTGACCAGATTGCCGTGTTCCTCCATACGTTTGAGTACCGGGTATAGTCCGGAGAATCCGCCTGCGACCTGCTCCTTGTCGATTAGCGGAGCGGCGATCACGCCATATCGGTCGAGCAGCGATTCGATCAATGCGATGTCGTATTCCTCGATGCCGGCTGTTGGTTTGCCGGCGGTATCGTCCGCTTGATCCGGTATCGCCATTGGACTGGTCCGGGACGAGTCGACCGCGGACCATAATCCACCGAGCGTCGCCGGTGTCGAGGCGTGGATCCGTACGCGTCTGCGTGCGGCAGTGCGTGGCGCGCGCACTGAAACCGTGCCTTGAGCCAAGGCCCGAACGGGAACGAATGAACTGTTCGTCACTTTGCCTTGCCATACCAAGGACCACAAGGCTTCCTCGAACTGGCTTTCGCCCCATGAGGGAAGGATGATTTCCCCTGTTTCAGGATTCACGTTGACTTCCGCATGTTCCTGCCAGATGGCTTTGGCGGCTGTGGAAAGCTGCCGCGCATGGAAGGCTCCCCCATTCGATAATGCGGCAAGTATCGTCTCCGGCACGGTCATGGTTCCGGCACTATAGGCATTGTTCTGCGATTGTTCGCCGGGTTTCGTCAGCAGCCGTGAATCAGCTGGATGGAATGCGATTCCGCCGGCTTCCTTGGCGTTGGAACCATTGATTTTGGAGCCGACCCATACCACGTCTCCGGATGCGAGCAGTTCGTCCAACATACTCGGTTGGTAGTCGCGAACGCGTGCGGGGAAGACCGAGGATTCCCAAACGGAGGCGTTGAGGTATATGCCTTCAAGCTGTTCAATCACACGCATCAGCCCGTCGACGCCTTCATATCGGGCGCCACCCACAGGTCCGACACCTTGTCTGTCCAACAGGAACGCCTGATAGACGGCCGGTTCCACCGGCTTGATGGCTTTGCGTGCCTTGGCAAGCGAAAGCGCGCGGATACGCCGAAACACGTCTTTGTGGAGCCATTGCTGGGGCGTTTGCCGAGGTGACCGTTCCGATGCTGAATCATCGGAACCATTGGCGTCCGCTCCGGCCGCATCATCGACGAAATGACCTTTCAGCAGTTCGCCTTTGGCATGTAATTCATCCAACATGCGTACGCCTTGGACAGCGTCCAATCCCAGTTCGGCGATCATCTGATCCGCGGTGAATGGGCCATGCGTTTTGACATATCGCGCCACACGGCCGGCAATGTCGGTCTCGTCCAAATCGTTCCAGAACGTCCGTCCGGCAAGCTCCTTCCCAACCTGCGCGATGACGTCGGCATCCAACAGCGAAGCCATGTCCGTGGCTCCCAGAAGACGTTCCAGCACTTCCGGGTCCATGGACAGCAGTTGCGTACTGCGTTCGGCTTGCGGCACGTCGTATTGGTACATGACCGCGCCCACGTATCCGAACAGCATGTTTTCCGCGAACGGCGACGGCGTTTCCGTGACGGTCTCGCTCAAAGAGATGACGCCGGAGCGTAATCCGGACATCACATGTTTCAGCGCGGGCAGATCGTACACGTCCTGTAGGCATTCGCGTGCGGTTTCCAACAGCAACGGGAAGTTCTTCCGAGTTCGGGCGGCGTTGAGCAGTTGCGCCGCGCGCAGCCGCTGCTGCCATAAGGGGACGCGTCTGCCGGGGTTGGCGCGTGGCAGGAACAGCGATCGCGCCGCGCATTCTCGGAATCGTGCGGCATACAGCACGCTTTCGCCGACTTGTGTTCCGATGATGCGTTGCAGCTCTTCCGTGTCGAACAGCAGCAGCTCGCGGATCGGCAGGTTGCCGTCGCCGTCCGGGAGGCGGATGATGATGCCGTCGTCGGCCGCGTATACCTGCCCATCGAACCCGTATCGTTGTTTGATACGTGTGGTGATGGCCATGGCCCATGGTTCGTGCACGCGTCTGCCGTATGGCGAGTGGACGATCACACGCCAATCGCCTTCTTCATCCTGGCAGCGTTCGACGACCAGCTCACGGTCGTTGGGAATCGTTCCCGTGGCGGCGCGCTGTTCGGCAAGCAGGTCGGCAAGATTGCCGATGGCGTTGTCATCCAATCCGTCACGACGTAGACGTGCGATTGTTGTCGTGTCGAATCGGCTGGTCTTGTCTCCTGCGATGCCGTCCGAGACTTCCGCGCGTAATCCTTGCGCCATATCGCGTATGAATCGGCCTTGGGACCGTCCGAATGCCGCGTCCCGCCCGTCGCCTTCGCCATGCCAGAACGGCAGTCGGGCGGTACGTCCTGGAGCAGGAACCACCACCACACGGTCCCGGGTGATTTCCTGGATCTGCCAGGTCGATGTGCCGAGGGTGATGACGTCTCCGACCCGGGATTCGTACACCATTTCCTCATCCAGCTCCCCCACTTTGCGTGGGCCCGGTCCGGAGCCTTCTTCGGGAAGCACCACGGTGTAGGTTCCTCGGTCGGGTATGGTGCCTCCGCTGGTCACGGCCAGTCGTTGAGCGCCAGGGCGCGCGGAGATGAGACCCGCCTCTTCGTTGTATTGCAGTGGTGGCCGGAAGGCGGAGAAATCCTCGCCGTTGTAGGCGCCGGTCATCATGCCCATCACAGCATCGAACATGGTTCTGTCGAGATCTTCGAATGGCGCGGCCTTGCGCACGGTCACGTACCAGTCGTCTGGTTTCAGATCATCCATCGCCGCGGCGGCGACGGTTTGCTGGGCAAGCACGTCCAAGGGGTTGCATGGAATGGTCAGTGTTTCGATGTCTCCGGAGCGCATGCATTCGATGCTTGCGGCCGTGCCGATGATTTGCTCTCGTGTAATCGGGTAGAACAGTGCATGCGAGACTCCCCCGACCTTGTGGTCGGCGCGCCCCACCCGCTGCAATCCCGAGGACACGGACAATGGCGGTGCGATCTGGATGACCAGATCCACCGACCCCATGTCGATGCCGAGTTCAAGGCTTGATGTGGCGACCACGCAACGCAATTGGCCGCGTTTGAGCTGCTCTTCGATCTGTTTGCGCCGGTCTTTGGAAACGGAACCATGATGCGCCATGGCGATCGCGTCGGCGTCCGCATGCGAGGAGACCAGCATGGTGGTGGAGCCGACCACGGAATCGTAGTGTTTGGCGAAGCCTTCACGGCCTTCCGGGGAGCCCAGATCCGGATACGGCTGGGTGGAATCACTGGCTGTGGACTCCGGCTGGGATGCGTTGTCCGACACACTCAAGGCCGTTCGGCCAAGCCTACGGTCGGACAGCGCATCCCACCCTGCGTCCGCTTTGACGGCGGTTTCAGACCCAGTTTTCCGGGATGTGCGCAATTGCGCATACAGGTCGTTGAGCCGTGCGGTGAGTTTTTCCGCAAGGCCACGGGAGTTGACGAACACGAGGGTGGTGTGGTGTTTCAGCACTTCGTCAAGCACGCTGCGTTCGATGGCCGGCCATACCGAACCTCCGGTCGAAACCCGTGAGGTATGTTCGTCTCCCCCGCCCGAAGTCAGTCCTTTACGTTCCGCCAATGCCTCCATGGCAGGGCTCACCCCGGAAATATGCGTGGTATGGCGGTTCGGAAGTTTCACGGCGCCTGCCCGCCGCCCGGCGTCGTCGGAGACGGGATCGCGCATGGCCGAAAGCGGTTCCACCACTTTCAGATCCATGTCGGGGTGCGATTCGGGTCTGATGACGCGTACCGGCCGCGTGCCGCCAAGGAAACGTGCGGCTTCGGCCGGCGGTTCCACAGTGGCGGAAAGCCCGATGCGTTGGACAGACCGGCCGGCAAGGCTTTCCAATCGTTCCAAGCTCAGCGCCAGGTGCGCGCCACGTTTGGAGCCCGCGATGGCGTGCACTTCATCCACGATAACGGTATCAACGGCGGAAAGTATCCGTCGCGCCTTGGAAGTGAGCAGCAGGAACAGCGATTCTGGCGTGGTTACGAGGATATCCGGCGGATGGCTGACGATTCTGCGCCGTTCCTGCGGCGTGGTGTCGCCGCTTCGTATGCCCACGCTGACTTTCGGCGATGGCAATCCCATCGCCTCGCACTGTCCGGCGATGCCGGCCAATGGCGCTTGGAGGTTCTTGGCCACATCCACGCCCAGAGCCTTCAATGGCGAAATATACAGGACCTTGACGCCGCGGACGGGTTTACGTTTCTTGGCATTGCAATCGGATTCAGCCGTGCCGTCCCCACCGCCGGACGTCCGCAATAAGTCATCGCCCTCCTTCGTCATCAGACGGTCGATTGCGGAAAGGAAGGCGCACAATGTCTTGCCGGAGCCGGTGGGCGCCACCACCAACACGTTCTCGCCGGAGCGGATGGCCGGCCATGCCAAACGTTGCGCCTCCGTCGGAGCATTGAACGCATGCTTGAACCAGGCATTGGTAGCCTCCGAGAACAAGTCCATGCATTCGTACATACGTTCGATTATGGCATCGCCTTCAGACATCATCCACAACCGGCGGGAAGCTCGTCATCCACCGTCGTCGGCTCATTCGAGCACACCGCCCGGCTGACACATTCGAGCGTCTCACATATGGCGTCGTCAGGCGGCCGCACGGTCGCCGCACTTGCGGCGCAAAGTCTCATGCATGGCGACCATCAGCGCCAGGAACACCACCAGATAGGACGGGAACAGGTTGACCGAAACATGTTGCGCGATCAGCCCGAACAGCGGCGGCATGCACATCGATCCCACATAGGCGCAAGCCATCTGCATGCCGACGATGGCCTGCGATTTGTCCTCGCCGAAATAAGCAGGAGTGGAATGGATGACGCACGGATAGATCGGCGCGCAGCCCAAACCGATGACCATTAGTCCCGCGATGGTGCCGATATTGTGCGGCAACGGCAGGAGCATGATGACGATACCGGTCAGCACCAACGCCTGGCCAAGACGAATCATGGCCGGATCGTTCAGTTTCATGGTCAGGAAACCGCTGGCGAGACGTCCGACGGTGATGCCGATGCAAAACAGGCTTCCCCACATGGCCGCCGTGGTCTTGTCGATGCCCTTGCCAAGCGCCATATAGCTGCTGGCCCACAACATGGCGGTCGATTCGAGCGCGGAATAGCAGAAGAACATCACGAGGATCTCGCGGGCGCCACGGATGGCGAGCACACCGCGAATACCAAGCGGCTTGCGCCGGTCAGCCGTTTCCCCTTCCGATTGCTCGGACTGCGCGGATTGCACGGAAGAGGTTTCACTCGTCCGCTGCGGTTCGACGGTCTTACGCGCCTTCCACAACGGCAGGCTCAGCACCAGCACCGCGGTGAGCACGACCTGCAGAATGGAGATGGTCCGGTAGCCCCACGCCCAACCATGGCCGGCACCCAATGCGCTTGCCATGATGTACGGGCCAAGCAGAGTGCCCAAGCCCCACATGGCGTGCAGCCAGCTCATGTGACGGCTTTCGTAGTGGATTGCCACATAGTTGTTGAGCGCCGCATCGACGCCGCCCGCGCCCAAGCCGTACGGAATGGCGAAGAGCAGCAGCATCCAGTAATTCGGCGAGATGGAGAAGCCGAACAATGCGAACGCCGTCAACGCAACGGACACTGCCGTGACCTTGCCTGCACCGAACCGCAAGGTCATGCGGTCGGATAGCAGCGCGGACACGATGGTGCCGGCGGAAATCGTCATGGAAATGCCACCCGCCCAGGAAATCGGCGCATGCAGGTCGCCGCTCATCGTCGGCCATGCGGCGCCGAGCACCGCGTCCGGCAGACCCAGACTGATGAAGGCGATGTAAATCACGGCGAGCAGCAAATTGGCCACAGTCAGCTCCTTGTATGTTTTATGTTTGCGGCAATAAAATCACGAAAATACTCCGCTATTTTATCCAAAGTTACCTACCAAACGGTATTTTGTATCTTGCACTATCGACCGACGTTTTTGCATTATCGTGCATACACGAAAAGCGGGTCTCCGCCGTAACGCAAGGCCCGCCAATCGCAATCGCCATGCAATATCAGGTGTCGATCTTGGAACGGTCGAAATCGTCGGCGTTCTCCACGATGAACGCCTTGCGCGGCGGCACGTCATCACCCATGAGCAGGCTGAAGATGTGGCTGGCCTGTTCGGCGTCCTCCATGCGGATACGGCGCAGCATGCGGGTGCGCGGATCCATGGTGGTATCGGCCAGCTGGTCGGCGTCCATCTCACCCAAACCCTTGTAACGCTGGATGTCCTCGTTGTAACCGATGTGCTTTTTATCAAGCTCGGCGAGTTTGCCTGCCAACTCATCATCGGAATACGTGTAGATGTACTCGCCCTTATGCGTACCCGTCAACGCGATACGATGCAGCGGCGGCACTGCGGCATACACATGACCGTATTCGATAAGCGGCCGCATGTACCGGTAGAACAGCGTCAGCAGCAGGATGCGGATGTGCGCGCCGTCGACATCGGCATCGGTCATCATGATGATCTTGTTGTATCGGGCCTGTTCGATGTCGAAGCTTGCGCCGGATCCTGCGCCGACCACCTGGATGATGGCTGCGCATTCCTTGTTGGACAGCATCTGCGCGAGCGATGCCTTCTGCACGTTGAGGATTTTGCCTCGAATCGGCAGCAACGCTTGGAAACCGGAATTACGGGCGGCCTTGGCTGTGCCCAATGCGGAATCACCCTCGACGATGAACAGTTCGGCCACATCGTCATTGCCGGGCTGGCAGTCGGACAGTTTCGGCGGCATGGACGCGGATTCAAGCGCGTTCTTACGGCGTGTGACTTCCTTGGTCTTGCGCGCCTGCACGCGGGCATGCATTTCGCCGACGATTTTCTCCAGCACGCGGCCGGACTGTTCCTTGTAACCGCGTTTGGAGCCGGTAATCATCTCACCGAACTGCTTATCGGTCATTCTGGAGACGATCGGCTTGACTTGCGCGGTGCCGAGCACGTCCTTGGTCTGGCCTTGGAACTGCGGTTCGGCGATGCGGACGGTGACAACGGCCACCAGACCGGCGAGAATGTCGTCACGTTCCACCTTCATATGGGAATCCTTGAGATTCACCTTGAGTTTGCGCGCGTTGTCCTCGATGGCCTTGCGCACCTGCTTGGTGATGCCTTGGAGGAAGCCGTCCACGTGCATGCCGCCGCCGGGCGTCTCCACCACGTTGACGAAGCTGCGCATGGTGGTGTCGTAGCCGTTGGTCCATCGCATGGCGATATCGACTGCGCAATCACGCGTCACCTTCTGCGCATGCAGTTCACCATCGTCTCCGACCGCCTGCGTTTCTTCAACATACGTGTCCTCGCCGGCGATGCGCCAAATATCGGAGACCGCTTCGCCTTTGGACAGGAAGTCGACGAAATCCTTCACGCCTCCGGTATGGCAGAATTCTTCGACGCGCGCATGCGGATATTTCGGCTGCACGGGCTGGGAAACGGTTTCCTGCGATTGCGTGGCAGCATCGTTTTCTTGCGATTCGGCTGATTCATCAGCTTCGGCTGAATCCTCCTGCAGTATGTCGGCAGAGGTTCCGATATCATCCGTTTCAGCGGACGTGTTCTCTTCCGTCACCTGTTCGATGACATTGTCATCGACTTCCAGCATTTCGTCAATGGACTCGTCGCCGGTTTCGGGAATGTTCTCGTCGATGACGGTGATTTTCAGCCCTGGCACCAGGAAACTGGTCTGCCGTACACGGTCGATGAGCTGGTCATAGCTGAATTCAGCGGTGTCGTTGAAAATCTCCGGATCCGCCCAATAGCGGATGCGGGTACCCGTGGTCTTCGGACTGACTTTGCCGATGATCTCAAGTTCGGTGGGACGATTCTTGCGCGTCTTCTTGAATGGCGAATCGGGAGACGGGTGTTCCGGATCAACGTCGGAATACACTCCGGGGTGGCCCTGATGGAAAGCCATGTGGTGGGTTTTGCCGTCACGATCCACTTCCACGTCGAGACGGGAGCTCAATGCGTTCACAACGGATGAGCCGACACCATGCAGACCGCCGGAAGCGCCATACGAGGAATTGCCGAATTTGGCGCCGGCATGCAGCTTGGTCAGCACCACTTCCACGCCGGTGAGCTTGGTTTTCGGCTCCACGTCCACCGGAATGCCTCGGCCATTGTCCGCCACTTCAACGGAACCATCGTCATGCAAGGTCACGATGATGTGGTTGCAGGCTCCCGCAAGAGCCTCATCGACGGCATTGTCGATGATCTCCCACAGGCAGTGCATCAGGCCCTGGCTGTCGGTCGTGCCGATGTACATGCCCGGACGTTTGCGCACCGCATCCAAGCCTTCGAGCACGGTAAGACTCTCAGCACCGTAATTATCCTTAGCCATGTTCCCTTTCAATTGTCGCCTTACAAGACATGAAGTCGAGAAACCCTGCGTTCATGCCGGTTTCTCGACTTCATTTACTCGCGTCTGATTACTATCACTGGTCCAGGAAGTCGCGCAGCGTCTGCGAACGGGACGGATGGCGCAGCTTGGACATGGTCTTCGATTCGATTTGGCGGATACGTTCGCGCGTCACGCCATACACACGTCCGATATCATCCAGCGTCTTCGGCTGGCCGTCCTCCAAACCGTAGCGCATCTTGATGACGCCAGCTTCACGCGGAGACAGCGTTTCAAGCACCTGCTTGAACTGCTCCTGCAACAGCGAGAAGGCGACGGCATCGGACGGTGCGATGGCGTCGGTGTCTTCGATCAGATCACCGAACTCGGAATCGCCATCCTCGCCCAGCGGCGTGTGCAGGGAAATCGGCTCACGCCCGTACTTCTGCACTTCCTGCACCTTCTCGACCGGCATGTCGAGCTCGCGGGCCAGTTCGTCCGGCGTAGGTTCGCGGCCGAGGTCCTGAAGCATCTGGCGCTGCACGCGGGACAGCTTGTTGATGACTTCCACCATATGCACAGGCACACGAATGGTGCGGGCCTGATCAGCCATGGCACGGGTGATGGCCTGGCGAATCCACCATGTGGCGTACGTGGAGAACTTGAAGCCCTTCTTCCAGTCGAACTTCTCTACGGCACGAATCAGACCAAGATTGCCTTCCTGAATCAAATCGAGGAACAGCATGCCACGGCCCGTATAGCGCTTGGCAAGAGAGACCACGAGTCGAAGGTTGGCTTCCAGCAGATGGTCCTTGGCGCGCTTGCCGTCGTTCGCGGCCCACTTCAGTTCACGCCGGCGCTTGAAATCCATCTTGTCGGATTCCGTGTCCAGCAGATGTTGGGCGTACAGACCGGCCTCGATGCGTTCGGACAGGTCGACTTCCTGTTCGGCGTTCAGCAGGTTCACTCGGCCGATCTGCTTCAGGTAATCCTTGACCGGATCTGCGGTGGCGCCGGCTGCGATCACACGACGCTTCGGATTGCCGGACGGCGTCAGATTGTCGTCGTCATCATCGTCACGCACCACGAAAGCGCCTTTTTCCTTGGGCTCTTCCGGCTTTTTGCGCTTGTCTTCGTCATCGTCTTCCAGTTCGGAATCGTCATCCTCGTCGATATTGTCCTCGTCGAGGTCGTCATCCTCCCCTTCGTCGTCCACGTCATCAAGGTCATCGTCGAAATCATCAAGATCGGCATCCTCGACGGGATCGTCTTCAGGAGCGTCCTGCTCGATCAGGTTCTCTTCTTCTTCCGCTTTCTTGCTTTTCTTGGCGGCGGAGGTCTTCTTCGCGGCCGTCTTGCGCGACGTCTTCGTAGCGGTCTTTGAGGACTCGCTCTTCTTGGCAGCAGGCTTGCGCGTGGAGGCCTTTTTTCCGGAGGTGGTCTTTTCGGTCAGATCAGTCTGTTCCGTATTTACCGTCGTTTCCTTGGTGGCCAAACTTATCCTCCTATTGATCCCGCCGGAAGCGTATACCATATGGACCCACTTCTGGCAAGGGCAAATCGTCAACTATGTGAGTTAACCATCTTGCGAGGACGATTATTCCCGCGTGTTGAGCTCACCATGCGCAAGTACCGCTTCCTTTCGGCGTGTTGCTCTATGTCTCTTCGGCCCATGCCGGTCCGATATGACGATGCGCCGCGGAGCAGATGATCGCCGCGAGCGAACAATTCTCATCCAACGCGAGCGCACGCATCGCGCACAGCATGGCGCGCTCATCGCCCATCCACCACAGCACATAACTGATGATGGCCAATGGCTGCACATGATACCGTTCGGGGACCATCCCGATGATGTCGAACATCATGTTGACGCCGTTGTCGCAACGTTTCGTGTCGGGTTTTCTTGATGCGTCACGGAACGATCCGTTGAGGGATTCCTCCAGATGACGCGTGTTGCCGGGAAGTGTCGGATTGGCCATGAATCCCATGAGAAAGTCACGTGACGAACGTCGTTCATCCACGATGATGGAGACCAGCAGCGCGTCACGCACCGCCATGGTCTGCTGCATGGCGATGGCAAGTGCTCCCGCACCGTTTCTGGACAGTCTGCATTCTGGCGATGAATCGTCACCTCCCGACGATTCATCGGCCAGCTCATCCATCCATTCCGAGAATGGCTCCTGCAGGAAATCGCGTATGCTCTCCGCCATGCCCAGCGATTTGCAATCCTCCACCAATTGGTCTTCAAGCCGTTCCATCTCGGCTTCGCATATCGGCATGGGCTCGTCGATCGTCTTCATGTCTCGTCCTCCTTGGCGTATCGGAGCGGTCGCTTGATGCAGGCCGCTTTGTTGGAACTATGCATCATCCGGCAATGCAATGAGGCGTTTCGGCACCCCTGTGGTCGGAGAACGTGAAGCTCGGCGTGTCACGAAACGTCCGGCACCGTCTCACCCGCTGCAATCATTATGTTTTCCTCTTGTCGAATGTGTGTGGATAACCTTGACCCATGACTAGCTCTTCCGATTTGGAACAGATTGAAACGCGCACGCTCTCGCTGGTAAGGGATTTTTCGTTCCTGCATGCGGACGATCCGGTGGCGAATTCCTGCAAAGCCGTCGCTGATGCGGTGGCGCAGCAGGCGGTCACGTCAAGTGAGGGCGGCAAACGTCTGCGGGCGTTGCTGACGTTGGATGCGTTCCGTGCGTTCGCGCCGCAGGATGTGGCGGAACGTGATATGGATGCGGTGTTGGATCTGGCATGCGCGATCGAAGTGTTTCAGACCGGCGCGTTGGTGCATGACGACATCATCGACGATTCCGATCTGCGCCGTGGCAAGCCGTCCGCTCATCGTGCGCTTGCCACGGATACCCATAGTGATGCCATCGGCCATGGTTTGGGCATCATGTTGGGTGATATGCTGGCCACCGCGAGCGTGGATATCGCCAATAAAGCGGCTTGCCGGCTTGGCTCCGGGTCTTCCGTGGTGTCGGCCTTCCTGAATATGCACCGTGAAGTGGAAATCGGCCAAGTACTCGATTTGGCCGTGGAACTCAATACGTTAGACGATCCTGAAGAGCTGGCGTCGGCCTCTTTGAATGTCTTCCGTTGGAAGACCGCCAGTTATACCACTATCGCACCTTTGGAATTCGGTATGCTTGCCGCCGGCCTCGCCCCTGCGGACGCGCGCAGGCTCGCGCTGGCGATTGGATTGCCTCTTGGTTTGGCGTTCCAGCTCGCGGATGATCTTCTGGACGTCATCGGGTCGAGCCGCAATACCGGCAAACCGGTGGGCGGTGATATCCGTGAAGGCAAACGCACGGTGTTGCTGGCCGATGCGATTGAGGCTGCCGGCGATGTCGAACGACGTGAACTCATCGACATGTGGGAAGCCGAATCACGTGACGAGGCACATGTTAGGCGTGCCATCGCATTGTTCGAGTCCACTGGTGCCATCGCACGTTCCAAGGAACGGATCGCCGGTCTGTGGCTCGAGTCGAAGGCCGCCATCGAGACGCTTGAACTATCGCAGGATCGCAAAGACATGCTTACCGAGGCATGCGCACGTTTCGTACCGATTGTGCGGGAACAGGGCTGATGCCGCCGCACTGTGAAAGACCCGTGTTCATCGCATCTTCCGCAAACCATTCCTTGTAGACTACAAGTGAACACATCTTTGTCGCGAAACGTTTTTTGAAGAAGGAATCGTACCGATTAGCCATGAGTGAAGCCCAGCATGCCCCCGAAGGCCAGGTCATCGAAGGCCGGTACCGAGTCGTCAGCAGAATCGCCGATGGCGGCATGGCCACGGTGTATCAAGCTGTTGACGAGCGTCTGGGACGCACCGTCGCCATTAAGATCATGCACACGCAGCTGGCACAGGGCCCACAACGCGACCAGTTCGTGGAACGTTTCCATCGCGAGGCCCGTTCCGCAGCAGCAATAGCCAATCCCCATATCGTGCAGGTGTATGACACCGGTGAGTTCGATGGACTGGATTTTCTTGTCATGGAGTACGTGCATGGCGTGAACCTGCGGTACGAAATGAACCAGCAAGTCACGTTCAGCGTTCGTGAGACGCTACGCATAGTCGGTGAGACGTTGGACGGCTTGGCTTCGGCGCATCGCGCAGGCGTGGTGCACCGCGATATCAAACCGGAGAATATTCTGCTCAATGACCGAGGACATGTGCAGATCACCGATTTCGGCCTGGCCAAGGCGGTGTCGCAGGCCACGCTGTCCTCCACCGGCATGCTGCTGGGCACGGCCGCCTATCTGGCGCCAGAAATGATTCAGCACAATCAGGCAACGCCGCAGGGAGACCTGTATTCCGTAGGCATCATGGCTTGGGAGATGCTGGCCGGCAAGGTGCCGTTCACCGCGGACAATCCGGTGACGCTGGTGTTCAAGCACGTGCATGAGGATGTGCCGGATATCACGACCGCTTGTCCGGGCATCAATGCAGGCGTGGCCGCATTCCTCGCCCGTCTTACGGCACGCGCGGTCGAGGACCGTCCCCAGGATGCGTCCGTGGCATTCGACGAATTGCAGCAGTTGCAATCGAACCTCACCATCGACGACTGGCAATACCGTCTGTCAGCCGTTTCCCCGGCCGCAAACGATGCCGCCGACACCATGCCCGGCGATGGCACCCGGCGGATGCCGCTACCGCCCGCTCCCCCAGCACCGCCTGTGCGTCAGAACGACGATCGTACACGACAGTTCAATCCGGAAAACCCGAACAAAACCACCGTCATGCCGGCGCAGCAGGCAGATCCGGAGGCAACCACCCGCTTGGCTTTGGAAAAGAACGACGTCCCCGCCAACAACGTTCCAGCTTCCCCCTCGAACGGTCCGGTCAGTGGTGGACAGCCGAAACGCAGTGGCAAGCGTGCACCTGTCATCATCGCCGTCGTAGCAACCATCGTGCTTGCCTGCGCAGGCGGTGGAGGCTATGCCTGGTGGTATTTCCGAGGACCGGGCAGCTACTGGACCATGCCTCAGCCGGCAGATCTCACATGTTCCGATTCGGAGCCCTGCCGTATTTCCAACATCAAATGGAACGCCTATGAGGAACTGCTGAAATTCTCCAACATCGAGTACGAAGAGACCGAGGCGTTCAGTGATTCCGTCAAGGCTGGCAATGTCATCTCCACCGACCCGGAGAATGTCGGTTCGCATGTGAGCAAACGTCATCATCAGAAGGTCAAGGTGGTAGTGTCCAAGGGTATTAAGCAGGGCACTGTTCCCACAGACATTCTCGATGCCACCAGTGCGAACGGCAAGGATCCGATCAACGCGTTGAAGCGTGCCGGCTTCGACAACATCGAACAGACTCCGGCCAATGATGACGCGTATTCCATGGACGTACCTCAGGGCGCGTTGCTTGATTTAAGCGTGGATCCCGGCGCGACTCTGCCCCATAACGCGAAGATTACCGTCACGCTGTCCCAAGGACCGAAACCGGTTACCATGCCGGACGTCGTGGGCAAATCGAAGGATGAGGCGCAGCAGACGCTTGATGCGCTCAAGCTCACCGTCAACTGGACCGAGCAATTCGATGACAAGATTCCGCAAGGACAGGTGATTTCCGCTTCCGCGAAGACCGGAGACGAGTTGCACTGGGGCGATAGCGTCAATGCGGTGGTGTCGAAGGGACCGGAAACCCTAACGCTGCCGAATTATGTCGGACAGAAAGCCGCCGCTGCCAAAGCCGCATTGGAGAAGCTGGGATTCAGTGTGAAGATCAGCTCGCAACTGACACTTGACTCCAGTCAAGACAAGAAGGTCGCTTCGCAGGATCCGGTAGGAGGCACCGAGGTGCGACTGCGTCAGGAGGATGGCACGCCGAATACCGTCACCTTGAAAATGTATTCGTCGCTGTTCGACTGATTATCCTGATTACAAAATAGAAATCAGGGGTGTCTGTTCCGAAAACATTCTTCGGAACAGACACCCCTGATTGGTTTGGAATGAACCTCGCTGAAAACTTATGCCTTCTTGGCAACGGATTCGGCTTGTGCCTGCGCTTCGGCCTCCTGCTGGGCTTTGAGCTCGGCCTTGACCTTCTGCGCGTATTCGTCGACGTATTCCTGTCCGCTCATCTTCTGGATCTCACGGGTCACGCGGTCGGTAAGCGAACGCAAATCATCGTGGGTAATCTGGTCGGCGGATTTCTTCTCGACTTCAATCGGCTTGCCGTAAATCACCTTGGACTTGCCTTTGTTCGGAATGACCTGTCCTGGCTTCTGCAGTTCACGCGAACCGATGATGGCGGCCGGAATAATGGGGCAACCGGTTTCGAATGCCAGACGCGCCGCGCCGGTGTGTCCTTTGTAAAGACGTCCATCGGGGCTGCGAGTACCTTCGATGTGAATGCCGAACAGATGTCCGTCCTCGATGATCTCACGGGCGTGGTTCAGTGCGCCAAGTGATTTGGAACCGCCGGAACGGTCCACGGGGAACACGCCGACTGACGTGAACCACCATTTCTTGAATTTGCCTTTGATGCCTTTGCCTTCGAAATATTCGGCCTTGCCCATGAAATGAATCATGCGCGGGCAGGTCAACGGCAGCAACGCATCGTCGATGACGGCAAGATGGTTGGCTGCGATGATGGCGCCACCTTCGTGCGGAATGTTCTCAAGTCCTTGCGCGGTCGGTCCCAAACGGTGGATGGCGATTGGTCCCAAGCCTTTTACGAAAAACCAATAGAGCATTCTTCACGATCCTCCCGGCGGATTGGCCTCCGCCCGATTAGAGTATAAGTATGACTGACCTCAACAATAGCAATGACGATGAAGAACGCCCAAATGACGCGTCGCATGGTGGCGGCTCTCCAATGGACGACTTGGATGCGGCTTGGGCCGAGTTTGCGGATTCGCATGCTGACGATTTGAAGGCCGTGGAACGTTCGCGTAGTGCGAAACGTTTCGAGAAGCATGCGCAACGTCGGGAAAAAGAGGCTTTGCTGTCCATCGATGACTTGGATCAGGGCACGTTCACCAATGATGCGCCGGCGAATGGTCGTGGGCCGCGCGATTTCACTGGTTCGAGCTGGCTTGACACGGATCGGGTCATGGACCGTTACGGTGACGACTTCGTGCCGCCGAATCCTGAAATCGGCCATGTGAAACTGTCAAAACTGGTGTTCTGGATATTGCTGGTGGCCGGCGTCATCGGCATTATCGCTTCCGTGTTCGTTCCGGCGTTGGCTTCGATTCTTGGTTCGATTTTCGGTTTGTGTGCGCTGGTCGGCGCCGCTGGCCTCATCGTGCAGCATAAAGGGCATCGTGAAACGCGTACCGACGAATTCGATGATGGAGCACGCGTCTGACGATTCTTTGGCGACAAACTGAATACATCCATCTATGTGAAGGCCCCGGCGGTTATTGAACTGCGCCCCGTTTGTTGGACGTTGTTAATTGGGATACAGGGTCAGACCGCGAGGGACATGCTCCGGAACTCCTCCGGGGTGCGTCCCTCGAGTCGTATCTGGCGTCGTCTGGTGTCCAATGCACGATGTACGAGTCGAACTCTCGGCCGCGGTAGAACTCATCCTTCAAGTGGCCGAAGACCTGCTCGGTCGCCGCGTTGTCCAGGCAGTTGCCCTTGCGGCTCATGGACTGGCGGATGCCGAGGCGTCCGAGCTCGTCCCTCCACCATTGGTGCTGGTACTGCCATCCCATATCTCCCGTACCATCATCGGCTCCACGTCCGGCCTGGACACGTGCGCCGGGCGCGACAGGTGGTGGTAGTACGTGGATTTCGGCAGCCCGGCTATCCTCAGGAGGTGGTCGAGCCGGTGTCCCCGCCCTGCGAGCAGTCGGACGACGGCGCTTCGCTCGCGCCGCGTGACTTGGACGCCCGCAGGGCCCGGAGTTTTCCAGGTACGCGACCTTCGCCTTCAGGTACGCGACCTGTTCGGCGAGCTCCTGCTCGCGCGTCGGTTCGGGCTTCGGCCTGAGCGCCTCCGGACCGGTAGTCGCGGCACCAGCGCTCCAGGGACGCGATGCTCGCGATCCCGTGCCTGGCCATGGCCTCCGTCTTGGTCAGACCGTTCTCGACGTGGTCGCGCGCCGCGGCGACCTTCGTCTCCCAGTCGTAGCGTCTGCTGCCGCCGCCTCCCATGACCGCCTCCTCGCCGTTGGACCTGTACAGCCTGATCCAGTTTCTCGCGGTATACACCGGTATGGCAAGCCTGCTGGCAAGCGTGTCCTTGCCGGCTCCGGACTTGATGAGCTCCAGCGCCTCGCGCCGGAACCCGTCGTCGTAACGTCTCCTTCGATCCTCACGCATACGAAAGAACCGCACCTCCGATCATCGAATCTGAATTTCTTCAGTCCAACAATCGGGGTGCGGTTCATATTTACGCCGGGGCCTTCACACACACATACGTTGTCAGCGTTTTCAGGCTTTCTTCGCAGCTTGGGCGGTGGCGATCCACTTGTCAAGCAGCGCCGTGGCCTTGCCGGAGTCGACGGTCTGCTCCGCGATGGCGTAGGCGGCTTTGAACCGGTCAGCCAAGCTTGCGTCGCCCGGCACCAAATGACCGTCGGCGACGATTGCGGAAGCGGCGTTCAGCAGCGCGGTGGTACGGAACGACACATCCTTGCCTGCGAAGAAGTCTCGTGCCAGCTGCGCGTTGAGCGTCGGTTCGCCACCCTTCAGATCTGCGATGGTGACTTTGGCGAGGCCGAGTTCGACGGTCGGATCGAATTTGTTTTCGGTAACCTTGCCGTCCTTGAATTCCCAAATGGAGACCGGACCGGTCGGTGCCATCTCGTCAAGGCCCTCATGGGAAGTGTAGACCATGCCGATCTGGCCGTTCGCCGCATATACGGCGGCCATGATCGGGCTCATCTTGCGATTAGCGCAGCCGACGGCCATATGCTTCGGGCTTGCCGGGTTGGTCAGCGGACCAAGCACGTTGAACACGCATGGCACGCCGAGCGCGGCGCGAATCGGACCGACAAAACGCATGGCGGGGTGGAAGGTGCGTGCGAAAGCGAATGCGATGCCGCATTCGTTGCCGACTTCGCTCACTTGTTCCGGAGTCAAATCCATGGGCAGGCCGAGCGCTTCGAAGCAGTCAGCAGTGCCGCACTTGGATGAGGCCGCACGATTGCCGTGCTTGACGACTTTTACGCCTGCGGCCGCGGCTACGACGGCCCCCATGGATGACAGGTTCACGGTGGAGGCTCCGTCGCCACCGGTGCCGACGATGTCGGTGGTTTCACCGTCGATGTGCAGCGGAATGGCATGGGCCACCATGGCCTTCGCCGCGCCACGCACTTCGTCGGGGGTCAGCCCCAACTGCTGCTGGGTGGCGAGTACCGCGCCAACGGCCGCCGGATCGGCATTGCCGTTCATAAGGTCATCGACGAACCACTCGGATTCCTCGGCGCTCAAGTGGTCCCCTCCGACCAGCTTGGTGAGGATCGACTTCCATGTGATTTCGGCCATGATGCCCTCCTTGGCGCTGTCGCACGCCTTTATTGTTGTTCTGATGCCGCCAATTGTAACGATTGGACGTTTCCCCACGTCCGCACGTCCATATCACGAAACGGCCCATCGAAGATTCTTCAAAAAAGAAAACCTCCCCCGATTACGGTCGGGGGAGGTTATGTCATGAGCAAGTCAACGACTCAACGAATCACTGCTCGTTCTGGCCGTGGCACATCTTGTACTTACGACCAGAACCGCATGGGCACTGGGCGTTCTTGCCGGTTCCCGGGAAAGTGCGGCCATCCGCCCACGGAGAGTGGAGTTCCTCGCTCTTCGGACGCTTGTTGGCCGGGACCTTGCCTTCGGCGTGGCTGATCGGCTGCATGCCGACGATGCCCTTCTCGTTCTTCTGCTCGTCAGCCAGTTCATCGATGGTGGTCTTTTCGGCCTCGTCATCGGTCTCCGGCTCTGCAGGAGCGGATTCGCCGGTCGCGGCGGCTTCGCCGTCCAGACCCATTACGGCCTCGGCGGCGTTCACGGCCTCATCCTCATCGGATTCGGTCTCCTCGTCCTCGGTCATGGCCACGCGTTCGATGTCCACGTGGAACAGCAGCTGGATGGTTTCCTCCTTGATGGCTTCGATCATGGAGTTGTACATCTGGTAGCCTTCACGCTGGTATTCGACCAGCGGGTCGCGCTGGCCCATACCGCGCAGGCCGATGCCGTCCTTGAGGTAGTCCATCTCGTAGAGGTGTTCACGCCACTTGCGGTCGAGCACGGCGAGCACCACGCGGCGCTCGAGCTGGCGCAGGCCTTCGCTGCCGAGCTTGTCTTCGAAATCGGAGTACTGGTCCTTGGCGTCGGAGACGATGAGCTCCTTCAGGGCCTCAACGGCCTTGTCGCCCTTGAGCTTGTCGACGGCGTCCTTGGCCGCTTCCTGCTCCACGGCGATCGGGTACACGGAGGAGATGGCCTTGAACAGACCGTCCCAATCCCAATCGGCCGGCTTGTCGGAACCGTTGTTGGCGCCCTTGATGTAGCTCAGCACGGTGTCGTCGATGAACTTGAGGATGTCCTCGTGGATGTCGGCGCCCTTCAGCACAGCCTGACGCTCCGCATAAATGACGGTGCGCTGCTTGTTCATCACGTCATCGTACTTCAGCACGTTCTTACGGATTTCGAAGTTACGCGATTCGACGGCCTTCTGTGCGGTGCGCACGCCCTTGGAAACGCTCTTGGCTTCGATCGGCTCGCCTTCCGGCATGCCCTTGGCCATGACACGCGCCACCAGCTGGGTGTTGAACAGACGCATCAGATCATCTTCGAGGGACAGGTAGAAACGGGATTCACCCGGATCTCCCTGACGGCCGGAACGGCCGCGCAGCTGGTTGTCGATACGGCGGGATTCGTGGCGCTCGGTGCCGAGCACGTACAGACCGCCGAGCTTGACGACTTCCTCATGCTCGTCCTTGACCTGGTCCTTGATTTCGGCCAAAGTGCCCGGCCAACGCTTCTCGTACTCGTCCGGAGTGTCATCCGGAGAATAGCCTTCGGACTTGAGCTTCGCATCGGCGAGGAACTCGACGTTGCCGCCGAGCATGATATCGGTACCACGGCCTGCCATGTTGGTGGCCACGGTGACGGCGCCCTTACGGCCTGCGACGGCCACAACGGCGGCTTCCTTGTCATGCTGCTTCGCGTTCAGCACCTGGTGAGGAATCTTGGCCACGTCAAGCAGAGAGGACACGACTTCGGAGGATTCCACGGATGCGGTACCCAGCAGGACCGGCTGGCCCTTCTTGTGGCGCTTGGCCACATCACGGACGATGGCGGCGAGCTTTTCCTTCTTGGTACGGAAGATCAAATCGTCCTTATCCTCGCGGATCATCGGCTTGTTGGTCGGAATCGGCAGCACGCCCAGCTTGTAGGTGCCCATGAATTCGGCGGCTTCGGTCTCTGCGGTACCGGTCATGCCTGCCAGCTTGTCGTACATGCGGAAGTAGTTCTGCAGGGTGATGGTGGCGAAGGTCTGGTTTTCGGCCTTGACCTCCACGCCTTCCTTGGCTTCGATGGCTTGGTGCAGACCCTCGTTGTAACGGCGGCCCGGCAGGATACGTCCGGTGTGCTCGTCGACGATGAGCACTTCGCCGCCGGTCACGACGTAGTCGCGGTCACGCAGGAACAGCTCCTTGGCCTTGATGGCGTTGTTCAGATAGCCGATCAATGCGGTGTTGTTCGGTTCGTACAGGTTGTCGATGCCGAGATAGTCCTCGACCTTGGTGATGCCCGGATCAAGGATGCCGACGACCTTCTTCTTCTCGTCGACCTCATAGTCCTCGTCACGGTTGAGCTTCAGAACCAGGCGCGCGAACTGGCGGTACCAGCGGGTCACGTCGCCCTCGGCCGGACCGGAGATGATCAACGGGGTACGAGCCTCATCGATAAGAATGGAGTCGACCTCATCGACGATGGCGTAGTGGTGGCCACGCTGTACGAGATCGGACTTCTCCCACGCCATGTTGTCGCGCAGGTAATCAAAACCGAATTCGTTGTTGGTGCCGTAGGTGATGTCGGCGTTGTACTGCTTGCGACGCTCCGGCGGCTTCTGGTTGGTGATGATGCAGCCGGTGCTCATGCCGAGGAAGCGGTAGACACGGCCCATCAGCTCGGCCTGGTAGCTGGCCAGATAGTCGTTGACGGTGACGACGTGGACGCCCTGACCGTCGAGTGCGTTCAGGTAGGCCGGCAGCGTGGCCACAAGGGTCTTGCCTTCACCGGTCTTCATTTCGGCGATGTTGCCCCAGTGCAGAGCGGCGCCGCCCATGAGCTGCACGTCGAAGTGGCGCAGGCCCAAGGTTCGCTTGGAAGCTTCACGCACGGTGGCGAAGGCTTCCGGCATGAGCTTGTCAAGGGACTCGCCGTTTTCGATACGCTGCTTGAACTTGGCGGTCTGGCCCTTGAGCTCCTCGTCGTCAAGCGCCGCGATCTCGTCCTCCAAGGCGTTCGTCGCTTTGGCCACGTTCTCAAGCTTCTTGATCTGTCGGCCTTCACCCATGCGTAGGGCTTTGTCAACGATATCTACCACAATCACTCCCTTTGTGTATGGTGACTTTCCTCGATTGAGGATAGTCGCTTTCTCGCGATTTCCGAAAAGCTCCGTCCATTTTACGTAAGTTTTGACGTATCTTGTTTTTCGCATAAGAAAAGAGGCCCGCATGTATGACATGCGAGCCTCTTATCGTTCAGTTTTCAGCCATTAGCCATTACTTCTTGGCCACATTCTCCGGAGTGTCGATTTCGAAGACGCCGTAGCTCCAACCGTGACGGTGGTAGACGACGGACGGACGACCGGTTTCCTTGTTGACGAACAGGAAGAAGTCGTGACCGATCAGCTCCATCTCGTACAGGGCCTCGTCAATGGTCATCGGCTCGGCGATGTGCAGCTTGCGGCGGATGACGATTGGGGTGTCGCCGACCTGGACCTCGACGGATTCGCCAGGGCCGAGATCAGCGGAAACGGCGTCGGCCGGGCTATTGTTCGGCGCTTCCGGCTCCGGCTCCTCGACGACGACCGGCTCGACCGGGCCCAGATCGACCGGGACCGGATCGGTGTAGCCACGACGATGGTCCTTGCGGCGGTCGCGGGTACGGCGCAGACGAAGCGTCAGCTTGTCGAGAGCCAAATCGAGCGCGCTGAACTCGTCGGCGCTGGAGGCTTCGGCACGCACCACGGTACGACCTGCGATGACGGTGATCTCAACGCGCTTGGCGGTGTCGGCCTGACGCGGATTGCCCTCGTGGGACAGCACAATCTGGACACGCTGCGCATCCGGGGCGATAGCGGTCACACGATTCATCTTGCTTTCGACAACGTCACGGAACCTTTGCTTGATCTGCGTATGACGTCCGGTAACGACGATTTCCATGTGGACCTCCCTAGACTCAAGCGGTGTTAACCGCTATATACGGACCAACCAGCTGCATCGCTGCTTGGTAGTCATCATTGTATCCATAAGATTGGTGATTTGCTGGAAAACTCCCCGAGAAAACAAAAGTTTTTTTACGCTTTGCTTTCGACGATTCTCTTGCTATAGTTATGCGTTTGAGACCTCTTGATGGCCGCGACCGATTTTGTCGGTTGAGGAACTTCCGGGCTCCATAGAGCACGATGGCGGATAACGTCCGCCCAGGGCGACCTGAGAGATAGCGCAGCAGAGAATAGACCGCCTTACCGGTTTCGGCCGGTGGGTAAGGGTGAAACGGCGGTGTAAGAGACCACCGGGCCGCTGGTGACAGTTGGCCGCATGGCAAGCCTCATCGGGAGCAAGGCCAAGCAGAAGGCGTTCGAGGACTGCTCGTCCGAAGCCTTCGGGTAGGCTGCTAGAGCCTGACGGCAACGCCAGGTCGAGATGGATGGCCATCCGTGCCGTTGGCACGACAGAACCCGGGGTATAAGAGGTCTCACTCTCCACTCTTTATGTTTTGAGGATTTCTTTACACCAGCCTCTTTATGAAACTGACGTCACGCCCTTGGTCAACGGTCGCCGTCAATCAAACAGTTCCTGTGCGATTTGGCGCAGAATCTCAGGATTATGGCCTTTTCTGCCGCCCGCGCTCCAGAAGCGGCGCCTACGTGCATCGCGTTCCAGACCGGCGGTTTTTCTCGCGGTTCTACGGCCTAATTCCCATGCGGCTTCAGTAAACACGCCGTAGGATTCCGCCTCATCACAAACCTGTTGGGCCAGCCTACGGTCGACGCCTTTCCGTGTAAGCTCAGCGACCGCGCCCCTACATCCCATAAGACGGGTCGCACAGTAGCGCACCGCGGATTGCGCGTAGGCTTCATCGTCAATCAGTTGAACCCTTGTCAGTCTTTCGATGACGTCGTCAACCACTTCAGAGGTATAGCCCTTACCAATCAGGCGCTCACGCAGTGCGCCGGAAGGTCGAGGCGCAGCGTCCAGCAATCGCAATGCGGCTTCCCTGCATGCGTCAAGATCATTTGGATCCTTTGCGGCAGTAGAATCGCCGTTCCCGACACGCCCAGCGTGTCGCGCGTGTCGTGGCGTTTTCGTCGCATTTGCGCTTCCAGCGAACAAACTGGAACGGTCAGGTTTCGTTCGACGGTTCCACCTCTGAACGTTCGTGCGTTCTGGATCCTCTGAAGAAAGGGCAAGGCCCCCAGTATCGGCCGACGCCGGCTGAAGGCCCTGTTCCTTAAGGAAACGTTCGGCGCTGATCATATGTCAGGCTTTGGCGGCTTTTGAAGTTTTGGACGTCTTACCATCATCCGGCGCGCCCGCGGCGTCCTCCGCCCCATCGTCCTCGGCGAACTGGTCGGTAGGTTTGATCAGACCGAATGCCGCCTTGACCTTGTTCTCGATTTCCTCTGTGAGTTCCGGATTGTCCTTGAGGAACTGACGCACGTTTTCGCGTCCTTGCCCCAGCTGGTCGCCCTCATAGGTGAACCACGAGCCAGACTTTTTGACGACGTTGGCCTGCAACGCCATATCAAGCACGGAACCTTCCTTGGAGATGCCCTCGCCGTACAGCACATCGAATTCGGCGGTCTTGAACGGCGGAGCCATCTTGTTCTTAACAACCTTGACCTTGGTACGGTTGCCGACAGCCTCATCACCGTTCTTAATGGTCTGGATACGGCGGATGTCCATACGTACGGACGCGTAGAACTTCAATGCCTTGCCGCCGGTGGTGGTCTCCGGATTACCGAAGAACACGCCAATTTTCTCACGCAACTGGTTGATGAAGATGGCGGTGGTACCGGCTTGCGCCAGCGCACCGGTCATCTTACGCAACGCCTGACTCATCAGGCGCGCCTGCAGGCCGACATGGCTGTCTCCCATCTCGCCTTCGATTTCCGCTTTCGGCACCAAGGCCGCGACGGAATCGATGACAATCACGTCAAGCGCGCCGGAACGAATCAGCATGTCGGCGATTTCCAATGCCTGCTCGCCATTGTCCGGCTGAGAGACGATCAACGAATCGGTGTCGACGCCCAGCTTACGGGCATAGACCGGATCGAGCGCATGCTCGGCATCGATGAATGCGGCCACACCGCCGGCCTTCTGGGCATTGGCCACCACATGCAGCGCCAATGTGGTCTTACCAGAGGATTCCGGTCCGTAAATCTCCACAATACGGCCTTTAGGCAGGCCGCCGATGCCTAATGCCATATCCAAAGCCAAGGATCCGGTCGGAATGACCTCGACATCCTGTTCCGGGCGGTCGCCAAGTCTCATGGCCGATCCCTTGCCGAAGCTTTTCTCGACCTGCGCGAGCGCTGTGTCGAGCGCGGCCTGACGGCGCGGATCGATTCCATTCGCGGACTTGTTCTGTGCGGCGTTCTTTGCCGCGCTCGTCTGTGCCATGACTACTCCTTGTTGTTGACCGAGACGAATGAATGGATTCACCGTAAAACCGCATCATCCATCTGCGCAAGTTCAATCGGCCATTGTGGTCGAAGAACATGCATTTCGACACGCCGAAGACCGCTTTCCCTTGAAATTCCAGCATTCTGAAACTTCGCGGCGAGCCGTTGACGACCTGCCCAATCCGTGCTTCTGTGGATAACTATACCCCATTATCCGAACATCTGTTCGAAATCGGTGTTTTGCGATAGCCGAACTCCGCCTAACGCACCGGCATTGGTGGCGCGTTATGGTCCTTTCCCCAACGTTTGGAGTCAGGAATGTTCATCTGGTCGCACAGAACGTTCCATACCACGCGGGGCTCCTCCCCCATTTCAAGCGCTTCGACGGCTGTCAGACCGTTCAATCGATCAAGCACTTGGTCGCGTGCGAGCGCGCGGCCATAGCTACGGCCGAGTACCTCTTCAAGCAACTGCCAAAATTCACGTTCCTGCACGCGCCCAAGTGTACACAGCAAGCGCAACCAAAAGAAAACGCCCGACGGAACAAGCCGCCGGGCGTTAGACGTCCAACAGGAATCAGATTGCGACGGAATCGAGATAATCGGCGACCATGCGCAGCATCTGCGCCGTGGAGACGCCCAACGATTGCGCAATCGAGCTCAGCAGCTCGGAGCTGGCCTCTTTTTGGCCACGCTCCACTTCGGAGAGGTAGCCCAACGACACTCCGGCCTTTTCGCTCACCTCACGCAACGTTTTGTGGTCATGGGTGCGCAGATCGCGCAGTACATGGCCGATGGCCTCGCGAAGCGATACCTCTCTGGGTTCGTCGGTGGTTTCCGTGGCTGCCGACATGGATCGTGCGGAAACGCGTTCCACGTCTTCCTCCCGCCATATGCGGGTCAATGCGGCCTGGCGCTCGTCTTTGGCCTTTTTGGCCGCGCGGGCACGCAGCACCTGCTGCTGGGCGAACATCACCGCGCGGCGCTGGGCTGGGGTGAGTTCCCTGACGCGGGCGTTGCCGCTTTGCACCGCGGGAACCATCGCCTTGAGTTCCATCTGTTCCTTGGTGAGTGTCATCGTGTCCATGCCGCCAGCCCCTTTCGCTTTTCATACGTACGTCCACTATGGTCAACACCCATATTCGTGGATTATTCCTGTGAAAGTGCTGAAAGAGTCCTCAGTTTTTCCAGAATACATTGCACGGTTTCGTGCCGCACGGCTTCCCGATCACCCTTCAGACGCAGCTCATAAGCAGCTGTTTGACGCGCACGAATGCCATTGAAGCCACAGGGCAGGGAGCAGCCGATGTACACCAGGCCGGCAGGTTTGTCACCATCCGGTCCCGGCCCTGCAACACCGGTAGTGGCCAAGCCGATGACACAGTCTCCATCCTCGGTCTGTCGGTATAGTTGCGCGGTTCCCACAGCCATCTGCCGCGCCACTTCGGGGTGGACCGCCCCTTCTCGGGCCAGCAGGTCGGCATTCACGCCGAGAATCTTCGCTTTGGCGCGAATGTCGTAGGTCACCGCCGAGCCGAGGAACACTTTCGATGCGCCTGGTATGCGTACGAAGGCGTCGGCGAGTAGACCTCCCGTCAGCGATTCGGCGGCGGCGATTTTGAAATGGTTGGCTTCGCAATAGCGTAAAACGGCTGCGGCCAGCTCATCGCATTGCAATTGGCTGGCCGCGGTCGACGAATTTTCGGATTCGCTCATCGGGATTTACTTGGTTTCCTTTTCGGATTTTGCGGTCTTCTTACGTCCGCCGAACGTGTTGACAAGGTATTCGCCGCCCGAATACAGGCATAGAATCAACGCCAGGTAAATCAGGGCGTACGTGATCGTGTAATAAACGGTCATCCACAGCGGAGTGGTGTTCATGCCATCAGCGAGGCTCCACATCGGCAGCATGAGCATGGCAAGGCCGATGCACTGGCACAGGGTCTTGTACTTGCCGGCTTGGGATGCGGCGATGACCTTGCCGCCGGTGTCGATGACGAAGAAACGCATGATGGTGATGCCGATCTCACGGATGAGGAACAGCGCGGTCACGACCCAGCCGAGCACTGCGTTGCCGAATTCGTTGAAGATGGCGGCGACGATCAGCGTGCCGCAGGTGAGCAGCTTATCTGCGATTGGGTCCATGAGCTTACCCAGTTCGGTGACCTGGTTATATTTGCGGGCCATCCAACCGTCGAGCTTATCGGTGCAGGCGGCGATGATGAAGATAATCGCCGCCACCCAGCGCATAGTCGTGTTTTTGGTACCCCATGCGCCTGCCATGACGTACAACGCCAGGAAGATGACGACCAGGACGATACGAGAGAAAGTGACGATGTTCGGCGGGGCGTTCCACCCGTCAAGCAGGGACGATTTGCGTTCTTCTTGCTTTTCCATACCGTTCACGTTACCCCGATACCACTACTTGGCGCAATGCGTGCGATTGTCGCGTTCCATCATCGCGTGTCCGCAGCGTCGGCCGGCTGGGTAGAACCTGCGGTAAGCGATGAGGTTTCGCCCTTGATGAAGGCGAGCACCTGCGGCAGATCCTGTGGTTGGACGAGCACTTCGCGAGCTTTGGAGCCTTCGGACGGACCGACCACACCACGCGATTCAAGCAGATCCATGAGTCGGCCGGCTTTGGCGAATCCGACACGCAGTTTGCGCTGCAGCATGGAGGTTGAGCCGAACTGCGTGCTGACCACCAGTTCCGCCGCCTGCAACAGCACGTCCATGTCGTTGCCGATGTCCTCATCCGGCTCGATGGCCTTCTTTTCGGCCTCCTTGGCCATCTCCTCGATATCCTCGCGATAATGCGGCTTGCGCTGGGTTCGCACGAACTCCACCGCGCGACGGATTTCGGACTCGTCGACCCATGCGCCCTGCACGCGGATCGGCTTGGCCTGGCCCATCGGCAGGAACAACGCGTCACCTTGGCCGATCAGCGTTTCCGCACCGGTGGCGTCGAGGATGACTCGCGAATCGGTGGCGGATGAGGTGGCAAAAGCAAGTCGGGACGGGATGTTGGCCTTGATCAAGCCCGTGACCACGTCAACGGACGGGCGCTGCGTGGCGAGCACCAGATGCACGCCGGCGGCTCGCGCGAGCTGCGTGATGCGCTGGATGGAGCTCTCCACGTCGTTCTTGGCCACCATCATAAGGTCGGCCATTTCATCGACGACCACGAGGATATACGGGTATGGTGCGACCTTGCGTTTGGAGCCTGCGGGCGCATGCACCTTGCCAGCGCGCACGGCAGCGTTGAAGTCCTTGATGTGGCGGAATCCGAAGAATTCGAGGTCGCTGTATCGTGCGTCCATCTCCTTGACCACCCATTCCAAAGCCTGTGCGGCCTTCTTCGGATCGGTGATGATCGGGGTGAGCAAATGTGGAATGCCCGCATAGGCGGACAGTTCGACTCGTTTAGGATCGACCATGATCATGCGGACCTGGTCAGGCGTGGCGCGCATGATCACGGAGGTGAGCATGGAGTTGATGAAGCTCGACTTGCCGGAGCCGGTGGCGCCAGCCACCAACAGGTGGGGCATCTTGGTCAGGTCGGCGGTCACGAAATGGCCTTCCACATCCTTGCCGACGCCGGTGAGCATCGGATTCGGATCGTTCCGGGCCTTGTCGGAGCGCAGCACGTCGCCCAGCACCACGGTTTCGCGGTCGGAGTTCGGAATTTCGATGCCGATGGCGGATTTGCCTTCGATCACCGACAGGATGCGCACGTCGGAGCTGGCCACCGCGTAGGCGATGTTCTTCTGCAGGTTGGTGACCTTCTCGACCTTGACGCCAGGGCCAAGCTCCACCTCATACATGGTGACGGATGGTCCGCGCAGGAAGCCGATGACCTTCGCATCGACGTTGAACTGTTGGAAGGTACCGGTCAGCGCGCGGATCACACGATCGTTCTCCGGAGTGTGCGCGGCGTGCGGCGCGCCCTTCTTCAGAATGTTGAGGTCAGGCAGATGATACGGTCCCTCGGGAATGTCATCCGCCGCTTCCCCGTCAACGGCAGCAGCCGGCATATCGTCAAGGACCTCGCCGGTCGCGGCATCCACCATGACTTCCTTGCCGTTGGAGGTGCCGTCCTCGTCGATGACGGCCCATGGGTCGTTTGGAGCGACGCCAACCGGCTTGATTTCGCTGGACGGCACCGGCTCGGCGACGCTGGGCATGGTGCCGCTCGCGGTGCCGATCGGCGCGGACGAGAAGGAGCGTCCGCGACCGTTCTGTGGCATGGCCGTGGTGCCGGACGGCGCAGCGGCGGAATAATCATCTGAATCATAATCATCGGCACGATAATCGTCCGAAGAAATGCTGCGTGGCGAATCGACCTGTTGGTACGGCTCGTCGACGATGGTTTCCGCGGTCTGTCCGTGCCGTTCGGCGGCATTAAGAAACGCTTCGTCGCCGGCGTAATGGTCAAGGTCGCCATCATCGACGTTCTTGCTCTTATGGGATGCGAAGCGTTGCTTCATACGCGTAAGGAAGCCCGGCCTATCGTCGTTTTCTCCATCCGCATCGGTGCCGTCGTGGGCGGGAACGCCTTCGGCGAAGGCGAGTGTCGTGCCCCCAACGCGGACTTCGTTCGGAAACTGTTCGGCCTCATCGTCAATGTCATCACGGTTTTTAGGCGTTCCAACAAACTTGGCCGCCAGAGCCTTCGCCTTGTCCGGTATCTGCGTGACCCGGGTATGGGTAATCAACAGCAACGAAAACAGGATGACGACTACGAAAATCGCAATGGAAAAGCCTTTGGAAAGCCCCCACGCCAACGGACAGCCAAGCACATAGCCAAGCAGGCCGCCTGCCCGCTGCAGCAAAGACATATCGAACTTCTGGGAGTCGGAGGCAATCGCCGCGTCAAGAATAGAGCAGACAGACCAGAGGATCATGAACCATCCGAGGGCCATATGGAGGTTCTCATCCTTGTTTTGCGTCTTGCGCATCAGACTGAACACCACAAGCGCCAGGAATACCGGCAGAATCACGCTGGTCAATCCGAACAGTCCGGAGGCCATGGCATGTAGGACCTGTCCGAAAGCGCCCTGGACACGGAACCATTCGGATGCGCAGAACAGCACCGCGAGAATGGCCATGATGAAACATGCGATGTCGCGGCGATATTTACGCAGTATGCCGGCGATCGGCGAGGAATCGACCTCGTCCATGACTTTGGTATCGCCGGAACGCGATTTGCCTGCGGAACCCTTGCCGCCTGATTTCGGGTTGGAAGATGCTGTTCGTGCCATAACAGGACTCGATTTTACCCATGGGCACCGCCATGGCACGACGACATCCGATACTTATCGAAAGTTTTTGCCGTTCACGCCGTCAGGCGCTTCGGCTAGACGATATCGCCAAGATGATGCTGCGTGTACGCATCCGCCTGCGCGTCGATCGCGTC
>OLPE01000368.1_pt1 | contig 47562 bp, 45 predicted proteins | sample 1671901 | NCBI WGS metagenome assembly OLPE01 (sample SAMEA3136624, study PRJEB25190) | human gut metagenome | biome: human gut; feature: human-associated habitat; material: faeces | place: Austria | collected 2013 | reverse complement strand
GAACCCGTGTTACCGCCGTGAAAGGGCGATGTCTTAACCGCTTGACCATGGAGCCAAAAGATACATTATCGTGTCGATCGCTTAACATGTTACTCACGCGACCGAGTTATATATTAACATATCATTTTTATTTTGACAAGGGTTTTTTGAAATTTTTTTATTTTATTTTTCCAGAATAATTTCTTCTCCCTTTTGCTGTATAGCTATCCGCCAAAATCTGCTTATGCCTTAAAGTGTTCCAGCATAATCGGCATACATTCTTTGCTGTATTCACCCAGCGAGTATACTCCTTTGTTCAGACACCAGTCGGATACAAGTGCACGCTCACACATCGCATAATACTGGGTAATCTCACTTATCGGCATGTCACTGCGGATCTGTCCTTTCTTCTGCCCTTCATCCACAATCTTCGTTACCAGTTTATAATAACTTCGGTTCTGATCCAGCAAATGTCTTTCTCCCTGCGCCACAAGCTGTGTCGAATACAAAGATGCCAGCAGATCAATGCTGATCTTCTCTTCCATCATAGAATGTGCTTCATAATTTATATATAACAACTTATAAAAACTGTTCATATTGGCATCCATCTTTACTTCCAGTTCTTCATAGAAATCATCCAGGATCATAGACAATGTGTTCAACAGCTCATCCTTTGTATTAAAATAATAGTAAAAAGAACCTTTTGATGTTCCAGATAATTCAATAATATCGTCTACTGTCGTTCCATTGTATCCCTTTTCGTAAAACAACTGCCACGCAGCCGTTACAATTCTGTTTTTTATGCTCTCTTTTTTTATCTTTTCCATCTTAAACACTCCAACTTATATCTTTTAATGTTCTTTTTCTATTCCGAACTGCATCCATCACCGTACATAAAAACAGCTCTCCGGTTCCACCGGTATATTTTCCGTGTCGATCCATTCAATCTCTATGAAGCTATTGCGGTTCAGTCCTTCCTGGAGCTTATGGATCATCGGCTCTCTGCCCTGAATCTCCATTACAACCGTACCGTCAAATTCATTTTCTACCCAGCCGGTCAGTCCAAGTGACTGTGCCAGATATTTGGCGGTATAACGGAAGCCTACTCCTTGTACTCTTCCATGAAATACAATCCTTTGGCGAATCTCAGCCATATTATCTGCCTTTCTTTTAAGATGCCATACGCATTATTCCGTACTTCCACAATTCTGTCCGACGTTGATATATCGTGGTTTCATACTTTTACCCCTGACATCATATACTATATTACTTTATCACGTTACAAAATTCAATCGAAAAAAAACTATTCATTTTCTAAGATTTATTCAAAATTCTTTGCCACAAGACGGCAGTACTCTTCATACGCCTCTACACCGGCAAATGCTTCTCTCAGAGAATCTCTTACTCCTTTATAATACCAGCCGATGATCTCTTTGTCTTTCATGCGGAAGCGTTCCCAAAGCTTCTCTCCGTCAATCGGATAATCACGGTCAATATCCCGCATATTGGACAGCTTGTCTGCCAGTGCGATCATCTGCACTTCTTGCGGCGCTGTACGCAGGTGCTCGATCGTAGCGCTTTTGCGCTCCATCCATGTTCTGGACTTGTCTTCGCTCTCCTGTGCAACCATTCCTGCCACTCTCTCTGAAAAAAGCTCGGCCAGCATCCTTTCTGTCACGCCCTCACAGTCTTCTATCGTGTCATGCAGAATAGCCGCGCTTATAACTTCTTCATCCGTCGTCATCGTTGAAACAATATCCCCGACTTCTATCGGGTGGACGATATACGGTCTTTTCGTTCCTTTTCGAAATTGTCCGTCATGCGCCTTCGTTGCAAATTCTCTTGCTTTGTCTATCATGCTGGTTTCCTCCGTATGAATTTCTTCTTTCATGATACCATTTACAACTTTAAATATCAATCACGAGACAGTATAATAATATCCGTAAGGAGGATTCCGATTATGAACAAAACAATTCTTGTCACAGGCGCTTCCCGTGGGATTGGGCGGGCAATCGCACATGCATTTGCAGACTGTGGCTACCATGTATTTTTAAATTGTAACTCATCTGTAAAACAACTCCGGGAAGTACAGCAGGAGATAGAAGCACAATATCCAGGTGCCGCAACCTGCGTACCTGGCAATATTGGCAATCCAAATGATGTCCGCAACATCTTCAAAAGCATTTACAACGAATGTAATGCCCTTGATGTGCTTGTCAACAATGCAGGTGTTTCCCATCTTGGTTTGTTAAGTGACATGACCGATGACGAATGGACCCGTGTGATACAGACCGATCTGTCTTCTGTTTTCTACTGCTGCCGGGAAGCCATCCCGAAAATGGTATCCAGAAAATCCGGACATATCATTAACATTTCTTCCATGTGGGGCGTATCCGGTGCATCCTGTGAAGTTGCTTATTCTGCTGCCAAATCAGGTGTCAACGGACTGACGCGCGCACTTGCAAAAGAACTTGCACCAAGCCAGATCCCGGTAAATGCCATTGCATGCGGTGTCATAGATACCGTTATGAATCAATGGCTTAATAAGGAAGAGCGCAGAGAATTAGAAGAAGAAATTCCAGCCGGCAGATTTGCCACACCGGAAGAAGTTGCCCAGGCAACGGTAAATCTTGTCAATTCACCGATTTATCTAACTGGACAGATCATCGGCCTGGACGGCGGATATGTGTAAACCCTGTTGAAATGTACGTTGCAAGACATAGCAAAGGCAGCTGCCATTGGCAGCTTTCTCCAGATACTATGACAATACAGAAGAAAAGCCGGTATGCGAACACAAACCTCGCATACCGGCTTTTCTTCTGCCTTTTCATCTCTTATGCTCTTACCGTTTTCTTAAATAAAATGTATCCAATAACGAACAAAACTGCTATCACCGCCACGCCTGCGTTTGCCACGCCGGTCACCTGCGCCACTATTCCGACAAGCGTTGTGCCCATAAAGGATGCTCCTTTTCCGCATATGTCATAAATCCCAAAATATTCCCCGGATTTTTCTGCCGGAATGATCTTCGCAAAATACGACCGCGCCAGTGCCTGAATCGCTCCCTGGAACATACCGACCAATACAGCAAGTGTCCAGAATTCCCACTGTTTATCCAGCTGGATCGCAAATAATGCGATTCCGATATATGCCACAATACATACTCCGATCAGCCGCTCTGTCGGATATTTTCCGGATAATTTTGCACAGATCAGCGCACACGGGAACGCTACAATCTGCGTCACAAGAAGTGCCAGCAGAAGTCCTGTAGAGTCCAGTCCAAGCGCACTTCCGTAAGCTGTTGCCATCTCAATGATTGTATATACACCGTCAATAAAGAAGAAAAATGCCAGAAGATACCAGAAAATCTTCTTCTCTTTGTGCACATCCATAAATGTTTGTCCGAGGCGTTTAAAGCTGTTTTTTACCGAATGAGACGGCACGGCCACATAATTTTTCTGTCTGTAATTTCGAAGTAGCGGAATCGTTACAACTGCCCACCAGACTGCATTTAAGAAAAATGCGCCTGTCATCGCCATATGCATCGTGATTCCAATCTTCTCATACATTAACACGAGAACAAGCGACAGGATAAACGGAATACAGCTTCCGATATATCCCCACGCATACCCCTGGGAGGACACTTCGTCCATCCGGTCTGTGCTTGTTATATCTACCAGCATGGAATCATAGAAAATCAGACTGGCATTGTAGCCAACTTTTGCGATCACAAATACAGCAAGAAATACTACCCATGATGTTGGAAATGACATTGCCGCACAGCCGATCACTCCGACCATCATGCTGATGGTAAATAATGGCTTTTTGTAATTCTGCATATCTGCAATGGATCCAAGGACCGGTCCGATCACCGCCACAATCACAGTAGATACGGATGCCGCATATCCCCAGTATGCCAGATAATTGACTTCCGATATTCCGGCAGATTTTGCCAGATAGTTAAAATAGATCGGTATGATCGTCGCGATCAGCATTACAAATGCCGAGTTCCCCACATCATACATAATCCAGTATTTTTCCAGTTTTGTCAGTTTCTTATTCTCCATGTCTGTCCTCTTTTCCACTGTCTTCGTCTTTTTGTCCCTGTTTATCCACATTTTTTATTTTCTTACTCAAATGTACGGTTAAAACGCTGTTCCAGATCCTGTCCGTATTTCAGGCTTTCATCAAAACTTTCCATCAGCCGTACTGCAACATCTTCTGCTCTCCGGAACCGTTTGTAAAGTCCGTAATTGCTCTCTGTGCAGTTTGAATTATCCTGTTTCTGGTGCATCAGATCTTTGCAGAATCCAAATCCCGGCACAACTGTAAATAACAGATTCAGAAATCCTCTTTTCAACGCTCCGGGCGCGCGCAGAAAACGTTTGACAAGTTTCAGCCACTGCAAAGACTCTTTCACTGTCTTTGGCGAAATATTTTCATAAAATGGTGCGATCGCCAGCGCAGTTTCTCTGTCTGCATTGATCAGCCGGTCCAGGCGGTAAGCCAGTGGATGCTGTTTGTCTTTTTTTAGTAAATATTTCTCAAATTCGGATTCTATCGCAAGATGGGAAACGTGTTCCTTCTCCATCATCTCGCTGACATAAGGGTGACATTCACTGTCCAGTGTATAATGACAGATAAATCCCAGAAGATAAGCATACTGCGCGCTGTCTCTTCCATAATGGTTTACAACTTTCGCTGCATGCTCAAAGAATGGTAAAGCAGAAACGGCATGCAGGTGGTTTCCGTATTTTGCTACATCATTCCCGTGATATGGGCGGTAGAAAAATAAGATATCCGGTCCCTGCAGGCCGACTTCATACTGATTATAATATTTGAATATGATATTTTTTAATTCTCCGTCTGATTTTTCCGATACTTTCTCTCCGAAACGGTCGTGTGCATATAATGCTGGCATACCTTTGATCCTCCTGTTTCACTTTCTCCTCTAACTATATAAGGATAACAGGGAAAAGTAAACGGTTCTTTTTCAAAACGTAAAAACTATTTTAAATATTTATCTTTTAATTCTTTTACTTTCGCTTCGTAAGCATCGTTCTGTTTTTTTCCTAATAACTGCTGATAAATCTGACCTTTTACTTCTTCGAATTCTGCTGTCTTTGGCTCATTTTTCTTTTCAACTTTGATCAGGTGATATCCGAACTGTGTCTTTACCGGTCCGACTACCTTGCCGATCTCTGCATCAAATGCTGCATCTTCAAATTCTTTTACCATCTGACCTTTGCCAAATTCGCCAAGGTCTCCGCCTTTTGCTCCGGACGGGCAGGTAGAAAATTCTCTTGCTGCATCCTCAAATGTCTTTTCACCTGCTTCGATATTCTTTAAGATTGTCTGGCATTTTTCTTCAGAATCTGTCAGAATATGTTTTGCGCTTACTGTTGCACCTTTGCCAAACTGTGCTTTATTTTCCTCATAGAAAGCCTTCTGCTCTTCTTCTGTTACTGTAATATCTTTTAACATATCTCTCATGGAAAGCTGTGCCAGAATGTCTCTTCTTGCTCCTTCCATGATCTCTTTGAACTCGTCAGTTTCATCCATCTTCTCATCTTTTCCAAGCTGTGCAAACAGATACAGATCGATAAACTGCTCTTTGTACTGTTCTCTGTACTGTGGATTCTGTGCATACATCTGCTGCTCTCTCGGAACGCTCTTTAAATACGCTTCAAACTGTGCTTCTGTAAGTTCTTTTCCTGCCACTACGGCTAATACGTTTTCACTCATGATTTATTCTCCTTTTTTTCAGGTCTTCTGACCACGTAAGGGTATTATACCGATATCCTTTTTATTTGTAAAGAAATTAAAGCCATCCACCCGGCAAAAAGGAAAATTCCGACAAATGAAACAAGCATGCCTGCCCTCTTCCCGGGTGCATGATACGTTATTTTTACATGATGCGTTCCCGCTCCAATGCGAAAGCCTAGAAACGCTTTGTTTACCTTCTCTGCCTTCACAGTATGACCGTCTACTTTAACATTAAAGCCTTTATCGTACGGAACAGACGTAACAAAATATCCATCTGCCATTCCTTTTACTGTTCCTTCGATCCGGTTACCCTTTGTACGTTTCCAGTCCGTCTGAAATGTATGATAAGAAAATGTCTGCTTTGTCTGTCCCATATATGCTTCTACATTTTTCACATCATAATCCCCGCTGTCCAGAAGAAGTTTCGCTTTTTCTTCTCCTTTATTCAGCGCAACGGCATATGTAAACATCGTATTTCCATTATAATAAATATGTGTCTTTGCCGTCAGTTTATTGCGCACACCGTTAAGCCATGCAGCGACATCTTTACCGCAGCGGTGATTCTTCACCTGGAAGCGGACGTAAAGAACTTCTCCCTCTTTTGCTTTCCGTCCAAAAGTTATCTCCTTCTGCGTCTGCTTTCTGGTGCGGATCTTCCAGAAGCTGCCAGATATATTAAGCTTCTCTATATCGTCTTTTTTCTTATCTCCAGTTGTCACATTCTGAACTTCTTTCGTTCCTGCTTTTACACTCTGTGCAGTCACATTATGTATTTGTCTGTCTTTACTGCCTTCTGATTTTATACTTTGTACAGCCTGTGCTTCCTTACCCTGCACAACGACAGCTTTCTCAAATACCGTCTGATTATATGGATACTTAAGACTGTCATATTCACTGTCTGAAATCGTCTGATCTGTTACATATGCCATCGGGAGTACCTCTTTATTTTCATAAACTACCACTTTCCCATCCTGCATGATCTTCCGGTATCCCGGTACATTTTTCTCTGAAAGAATATAACGCACACCCATCAGGGAACGGAACTCAGGATTCTCCGACACTGACTGCATCATCAGATTGCGGAATGGCTGTTCCACTCCGAAAGTATCTTTTCTGAAATTCTGATACTCTGTACTGTACGCTGAAGAATAAATGGATGACAGATACTGCTTTCTTCCACGGATACGGTTTAAATCTGCCGCCTTGAATCTGGAATTTCCGACCTCTTCAATGCGATACATTCCAGAATCGCCATTTGCTTTTTTCACTGCTTTTGTCATCTTCTTTTCTATTTTCTGTTCCAAGCGGCTGTATGAACGGTTCGTTACTGTTTTATAAAATTCCGGTTCCAGAACGCGGGTTTTATTTGGCATACAGACAGTTAAAAATACAGTCAGAAAACAGACAGACGGAACGAGCAGCCACAGCTCCTGCCCTTTCTTTTTCCGGCAGACAGCCAAATAACAGAATGCAAGATAAAACATCTGCAATGCGATACCTTCTGCCAGCAATATAAAACTATATTTCGTATCTGCATGCCAGACAAAAAGCAATGTCACCAGATATGCTGCGGCACTTATCTTTACATTTACCTGTTTCTCCGTCTGTTTCTTTATGTATATGGCAATCATATAGCAGAATAATGGCAGAAATGGAATCCATACTTTTCCGCGGATATATAAGCCGCCGTTCAAAACCCATGCAAATGCCGGAATCGCCAGAAGAACCAGACTGATCTGGCTCAACAGCCGTTCCTGCCATTTCCGGTAAAACAGCCCGGTAAGCAATACCGTAAGAAAGAGTGTAGTAAGTCCGACACCATAGGACTGATAGAACAGCTCTTCTACCGGCATTTTGGGAAATAACAGATCTTTCCATGTATAGCCGGACTGGATATGATTTCCCTGCATGAGCGAATACGCAGTCGGCACAAGCAGTATTCCGCTTAACAAAACGGAGATTCCCATCGAAAAAACATACCCTGCTGCCGCTTTTATGAAATCTCTCCAGACTGTCACTTTTGCCACGCCTTCTGCTTTTTCTTCCATCTTTATATATCGGCACAGTCCGTATACTGCAAGCGCCAGCATCCCGCCGATACTGAAATAAAAGCTGGTAAGGATCATCCCCCAGACACCAATGATTAAAATAGTGTGTGCTCTGACACCTTCCCGCACCGGATGCAGCTTTGCCTCTTCCCGGATGATTTTTACAAAGTCCAGGTAGCGATCTGCGCCAAGAAAGGACAGTAACAGCCACGGCATGTAATTTACAAACATGATCTGGCTGTAAGACTGCACGATCATCGGACCTGCTAACAGAAAAAGCAGGCTGACTCCAAAACAGATTTTCCGGTTAAACCCTCTGCGGCTCAGCCAGTAATATAAAAGCATTACAGAAAGTGCGAGACTTCCCACACTGACTGCCATAATGTAATCACTCATGCTTACAAGCGGAAACAGATACGACAGAAGGATTGCCGGACTGTACAGACCATAGTAAGCAAAATTATAAATATTCTGCCCGCCGCCTGCCTGCAGTGTAAAATCCGGGAAGAAATTCCCGGTATCGTAAAACTGCTGACGGAACAGTTCCGGTATGACACTGTGCTGGCTGATCCAGTCTACTTTTGCGCCAAAGATTCCGTATCTTCCGGCGAAAAACCAGCATGCTCCCACACTTAATAATGCCAGTAAAATATACGGCAGCAGTTGTATCCACTGCTGCCTGTTTTTCCATATTTTTAAATATTCTTTAGACTGTACCATGCTTTAACCCCTTATCCGGTTCGCTTGAATCTTTCAGGATAAAAATCGGTCTGCGCTTTGTCTCCAGATAAATCTTGGACAAATATTCTCCAACAATTCCGGTACACAGAAGCTGCACACCACTGACAAGGAAGATAATACATGCCAGCGATGGCCAGCCAGAAACCGGATCTCCCCAGATGCATGTCCGCACAACGATCAGAATGATCATCAAAAAGGATACCACGCAGAAGATTACACCGATCACGGAAGCAAGTGAGAATGGAGCTACGGAAAATCCTGTAATTCCTTCCAGGGAATAGAAAAATAATTTCTTCATGGACCACTTCGTCTCTCCTGCGGAGCGCTCAATATTTTCATATTCCAGCCATTTTGTACGAAAACCTACCCAGCCGAAAATTCCCTTGGAAAACCGGTTATATTCGCTCATTTTCAACACGGCATCTACCATATTTCTTTTCATCAAACGGTAGTCTCTGGCACCGTTTACAATCTCTGTTTTGGAAATACGGTTAATAAATTTGTAAAAGCTTTCAGATAGAAAGGAACGGATCTTCGGCTCTCCACTTCTTGTAGAACGCCTCGTTGCCACACTGTCATAATCTTCTGTCTGTAAAATCTCATACATCTTTGGCAGCAGTGACGGCGGATCCTGCAGATCCACATCCATAATTGCCGCATACTCTCCCGTGGCATTTTTAAGTCCTGCATAGATTGCCGCTTCTTTTCCGAAATTTCTTGAAAAAGAAAAATACTGACACCGTTCATCCTTCTCATGCAGTGTTTTCATCTCTGCCAGCGTATGATCTGTAGATCCGTCATCTACAAAGATCAGCTCAAATTCCTCTTCTTTCATCTGAGCCATAATCTTGCACATTTCTTTATAATAAATCGGAAGAGCCGCATCTTCGTTATAACACGGTACAATAATCGATATTTTATTCATTGGTGCAACCTCCTGTATATTTTAATTTCCAGCTCTTTATTACTTAAGCTATTTCCATTTCATACAGAAGCATACACATTAAATCTTAAGAACTTATTTATCATTCTATTAAGATTTCCTAAATAATTACTGAGCACTTTCTTTTTTTTCTGCAAATGTAAGTTCCATGCGCGTTCCTTTTCCAACTTCACTGTCCACATGGATCTTAATATCATGCATGAGTGCACCATGTTTTACAATGGAAAGTCCGAGTCCGGTTCCACCGGTTTCTTTGGAATGACTCTTATCTACACGGTAAAAGCGCTCAAAAATCCGCTCCACTTCATCCTTCGGAATCCCGATACCCGTATCCTGCACAATGACTTTCTTACCCTGTAACGTCGTTCCTACCCAGACGCTGACAGAACCATTTTCTTTATTATATTTGATCGCATTTTCTATAATATTATAAAGCATCTCATCCAGCACCTGACGCATGCCTCTGAACATAACCGGTTCTCCGGTCATCTCTATATGTACATGTCTTGCAGAAGCATTGGATGCAAGGCGGCTGCAAATCTCTCTTGTAAGATCATAGAGATCTACTTCTTCTTTCTCCAGTTCGACTACACCTTCATCCAGTCTGGAAAGTTTGATGATATCTTCTACCAGCGTGATAAGCCTCTTTGCCTCATGGTAAATTCTTTCTGAAAATCCTTTCATGTCTTCCGGGCGCACCAGTCCGTCCTTCATGATCTCCGCATAACCGGAAATCGAAGTCAGAGGGGTCTTTAACTCATGGGAAACATTCGCCGAAAATTCTTTTCTCATCTGTGCAACCAGGTCTTTCTGTTTGTTCTGCTGATCAATCCTCTGTAAAAGAGGTGTCAGTTCTTCATATATTTCATTATCCAGCGGAGTCTCCAGATCCAGCGTGTTAATTGGATGGATCAGTCTTCCTACCTGCCAGCGCGACAGAAAATAGGCAAATACAATCATACAGAAAGCAATCAGTCCCGTGAACGGCAGAATATTCATTGCTGTACGGAATACACTGTCCATGGATTTAGATACACGTAAGACACTGCCGTCGGACAGACGCACTGCATAATAAAACATTTCTTTCTGCATGGTTTTGGATTCTCTGATATCCTGACCGGTACCACTTTTTTCCGCCGCTTTTATCTCCGGCCGGTTCTTGTGATTCTCCCGTTCAATCGCATTTTCACCGGAATCATATAATACGGTCCCATCTCTTGCGATCAACGTTACTCTTGTCGTCCGGCGCACATCATCCATTTCTTTTAAATAGGATTCTCCTGTCTTCTCGATTGCCGTTTTAATATAATCCGCTTCCTGATGGATCTCATTTTCCATCAGATCTAATGTCTGTCTGTAAACAACAAAAGTAGTTATGACATACGCAATTAACAGCGTTGTCATAACTACCAGTGTCATACTATTTTGTATCTTGTTCTTTAACTTCATAGTATCTCTGACTCCTATTCACTAATCCGGTATCCAACTCCGCGAACGGTCTCTACACGTTCGCCGCACTTTCCCAGTTTCTGCCTTAATGTCCGGATATGTACATCTACCGTTCTCGTCTCACCGTCAAAATCATATCCCCAGATCTCTTCCAGCAGAGAATCTCTTGTCATAACAATATTCGGGTTCTCCATCAGTCTCTTCAGAAGCTCGTATTCTTTCAGCGTCAGGCCGATCACTTCACCGTCCGCTCTCACTTCGTGCTTCTTCGTATTGATCTCCAGATTACCGGACACAATGATATCTTCTGCTTTCTTCTTTGCCGCACCACTTCTTCTCAGCACTGCCTTGATACGGGATACCAGCTCCATCATGCCAAATGGTTTCGTCACATAATCATCTGCTCCAAGATCCAGCCCTTTTACTTTGTCGTACTCCGCACCTTTCGCAGTGACCATAATTACCGGTATATCTCTTGTTTTGGAAGAGTTTTTCAAGCGTTTTAACAACGAAATACCGTCCTCTCCCGGAAGCATAATGTCCATTAATATCAGATCCGGTGTCTCCAGCGCAAGCGCTTCAAGAAAGCTTTTTCCCTCTTCAAAACCTCTTGCCTGAAATCCTGTCGTCTCCAGCGTATATACTACTAATTCCCGAATGTTGCTATCATCTTCCACACAAAATATCATCGTCTTCTCCTCGTTTTCCATGGGGTTATACCTGGCTGTCCTTATGGATTCCGGTAATTGAAAATTCTACCCACTCTGCAATATTTGTCGCATGATCGCCGATTCGTTCCAGATATTTAGCAACCATGATAAGATCGATTGCCTTCTTGCCTTGCACACCTTTATTATCAGAAATAAAATTGATCAGCTCCTGCTTATTTTCCTCAAACAGACGATCCACTGCATCATCCGCTTCCATTACCTGTCTAGAAAGCTCCAGATCTTTTTCTACATAGGCATTCACACTGTCACGCACCATCTTTGCAACGGATTCTGACATCTGACCGATCGTCTGGATATCTGTTGCTTCTGACTTATTCTCAGAAATAATGATTTCCGCAATATCTGATGCCTGATCACCGATTCGTTCCATGTCGGTGATCATCTTAAGAGCCGCAGAAATCTGCCTTAAATCTCTTGCCACCGGCTGTTGCTGCAAAAGAAGTTTCAGGCACAGTCTCTCAACATCTTTTTCCATCTGATCAATCTCTTCATCCGCACGAATGACTTCTGCTGCCTGTTTTAAATCTCCTTTTTTCAGTGCTTCTGTTCCTCTGTTGATTGCAACTTCGCATAATTCACCCATATGTGTAAGCTGCTCATTTAATAAATCCAACTGCATATCAAACTTATTACGCATATCTTAACCAAACCTCCCTGTAATATAATCTTCTGTTCTCTTATCTGATGGAATCGAGAACAATTTTTCTGTTTCATTGTATTCAATCACTTCTCCTAACAGGAAAAAGGCAGTATTATCTGATACACGCACAGCCTGCTGCATATTGTGTGTTACCATGACAATAGTATAATCTTTTTTCAGTTCCATCGCAAGGTCTTCGATCTTCGATGTTGAAATCGGATCCAGTGCGGATGTCGGCTCATCCATCAGAAGTACTTCCGGCTGTACTGCCAGCGCGCGGGCAATACAGAGTCTCTGCTGCTGTCCGCCGGACATTCCAAGCGCACTCTTTTTCAGACGGTCTTTACATTCATCCCAAATGGCCGCACTGCGGAGCGATTTTTCCACAATATCATCCAATTTTGCTTTGGAATGGATTCCATGTGTTCGCGGTCCGAATGCAATGTTGTCATAGATACTCATCGGAAACGGATTCGGTTTCTGGAATACCATACCGACACGTTTACGAAGCAGGTTTACATCAATATCTTTATAAATATCTTTGCCGTCCAGTCTTAAATCGCCTTCGATCCGGCAGCCTTCTACCAGATCATTCATCCGGTTGATAGATTTTAAAAGTGTTGATTTACCACAACCGGACGGTCCGATAAATGCTGTGATTTTATTTGGCTCAATTTCCAGATTCACATCTTTTAACGCATGGAAATCGCCATAATAAAGATTCATATTACTAATACTAATTTTACTCATGACTGTTCCTCTTTCATTTTCCTAAATCTGTCTGTTCTTACGATTTTGTAAGTTTCTTCGCTGCAATTCCTGACAGTGTGTTAATGACAACTACAAGGACAAGCAGAATAACAGCAGTTGCATATGCCTGATCCATATAAAGTCCTTCACTTGCCAGATTATACATATGAACTGCCAGTGTTCGTCCGGAACTCATTACATTCTTTGGCATCTTTGCCAGTGTTCCTGCAGTATAGATAAGTGCCGCTGTTTCTCCGACAATACGTCCGACTGCAAGAATCACTCCTGCAAGGATTCCAGGCACTGCCGACGGAAGAACAATCCGAAATACCGTTCTAAGTTTTCCGGCTCCCAGTCCAAAGCTTCCTTCTCTGTAAGAATCCGGCACAGATTTCAGTGCTTCCTCTGTACTACGCATGATCAGCGGCAATACCATAATTGACAATGTAAATGCTCCTGCGAGAATGGAGAATCCCCAGTGGCAGAATGTTACAAAGAACAACATACCAAACAGGCCATATACGATAGACGGGATTCCCTGTAACGTTTCCGTCGTCAGTCTTATGATTTCTACGAATTTATTTCCACGTTTTGCATATTCCACAAGGTAGATTGCTGAAAATATACCAAGCGGAACTGCGATCAGAAGTGATAACGCTGTCATGATCAATGTGTTGATAAGCGCCGGCATAAGTGATGCATTGTCAGAAGTATAGGTAAATGAAAACAGTGACGGTTTCAGATATGGTACTCCATTGACCAGAATATAGGCAATCAGAAAAAGTAACGCTGCAAATGTAATAATTGCTGCAATCAAAACTAAAAGCATTACGATGAAAGAGCCCGGTGTCCGTTTGTAGCTTTTCAGTTTTTCTTTTACAGAACCTCCCTGTCTACTCATGTTCACTCCTCCTCTTTAAAAGTGCTACGCTGAAATTCAATATCAGAATAAATACGAACAACACAACGCCTGTTGCGATCAGCGCTTCTCTGTGCAGTCCTGCTGCATATCCCATCTCAATTACGATATTGGCTGTCAGTGTACGCACACCGCGGAAAATGCCTTCCGGCATTCTTGCCTGGTTTCCTGCAACCATGATAACTGCCATCGTTTCTCCGATTGCACGGCCGATTCCAAGAACCAGTGCTGCGATCACTCCGGATTTTGCTGCCGGAATGACAACTCTGAAAATAGAACGTTCGTGAGTAGCTCCAAGTGCCACTGCCCCTTCATAATACTGTTCCGGGACTGCTCTAAGCGAAGACTCTGTAAGTCCGATAATAGTTGGCAAGATCATCATTCCAAGTAAAATAGACGCAGTCAGAATACTGTTTCCATTTCCATGAAATCCCATATTCCGGCCAAACTCTCTGACTAACGGTACAATTACAACCAGTCCGAAGAATCCGTAAATAACAGAAGGAATTCCGGCAAGAAGTTCCGTTGCTGCTTTTAAAGGTTTATAAATTCTTTCCGGGCAATAGTACGCCATAAATACTGCTGTTAATATTCCAATCGGGACACCGATAATGATCGCTCCTGCTGTAACATATAAGCTTCCTACGATCATCGGGAAAATACCAAAGATCTCGTTCTTCGGGCGCCAGAGCGTTCCCGTCAGGAATTTTACAAATCCGATTTCCTTCATTGCAGGTATGCCATTTGCAAATAGAAAGATACAAATGAGTGCTACCGCCAGCACCGAAGCACAGGCGGCAACAAAGAAGATTACCTGCATGACTCTTTCAGTCAATGCTTTTCTTTTCATATTATTTTACTACCTCATCCCATGTGGTTGCATCGCCGGTGTAGATGGATTTTACCTGATCTGCTGACAGTTCATCTGTTGTATTGTTCTTGTTTACGATGACTGCGATACCATCTGTTGCGATGACTGTGTTCTGTAATTTAGCGGCTTCATCATCTTTCAGATCACGGGATGCCATTCCGATATCATAGCTTCCATCGATTGTTGAAGTCATACCTGTTGTAGAATCTGTTGTCTGAAGTTCTACATTTGCTTTGCTGTTTACTGCTTTGTAACCTTCGATCAGTTTTTCCATAACCGGTGATACAGAAGAAGATCCACCGACAACTACTTTACCGGAAACTTCTTTTCCAGAGTAAGGTTTTGCTCCGTCTACCGGAATATAGCCGTTATCTGATACGATTTTCTGTCCTTCTTCACTCATCACATAGTTGATGAAATCTTTTGCAACTTCATTTTTCATATCTTTCTTTACTGCGATGTTGAATGGTCTGGATACTTTGTATTTTCCTGCTTTGATATTCTCTGCTGTTGCCTCAGCTCCGTCAATCTTCAGTGCTTTTACGCTGTCATCCAGAGATCCGAGTGATACATAACCGATAGAATAATCATCGCCTGCTACTGTTGTCATCATAACAGATGTGCTGTTTGTGATCTGTGCTTCATCTGTTGTCATATCCACTTTCTCACCGTTTTTCTCTTCTTCAATGCCGAACAGTTCAATGAATGCTCCTCTCGTTCCTGAGCCATCTTCTCTGGATAAGATTGTGATATCGTTTGATGAATCCCAACTTGACTCGCTCTTCTTATCACTGCTGTTATCTTTACTGTCGGATTTTCCACATCCTACTGCAAGTGTTCCGACCATTGCTGTCATTGCTACTACTGTAATAAACTTTTTCAATTTCATTTTCTTTGTCTCCTTTGATTTGGATATTTTGCAATATGTTCTTTACAGTTATGTATCATACAGGTCGATTGTAAAATCCAAAATCGCGGAATTGTAAAAACTATGTAAAATAAGAAACGCGACAGATTTTCGCCTGCCGCGTTTCTTGTTTGTTCTTTTTATTTATATTCCTTAATAAATACTATGCTCTTCTTATTCATATTTCTTGATGAAATCTACATTCTTCTTTTCTATCGGACTTAAATAAGAATCTTTAAAATCTTTCGGAGCAATGTATCCGTTATACCATGCCTGTGAATCAAAATATACCTGTAATGACTGATCATCAAACAGACGGCCTTCTCTTGCATAGATTTCATTTCTTGCAAGTCTGAGTTCCGCACTGGAAAGCCCGCTGATATCTGAATAATCAAGCAGATAATCCGAACTGTACGGAATTACATAACCGCTGGAACTGATATAGTGTCTCTGATTATCATATGGATTGATAACAATGATCTTACTTGTATCGCCACGGTTATTTGCATTGTTATTCGTCTTTTTCTTTGCTGTCTGTTTTACTTTGATACTCTCAGCCGTAATATAATACGGTGTTTCTGTCACTACGTCTTCGATTTTCTTAGAAGCTTCGGTATCACCGGTAACAAAAATATAGTTATCACCTTTCTGAAGTTCAAACTTCAATGTTTTCGTTCCTTCTCCAAGCATGCACAGTTCTGTCTTAGTTGTTCCTTTATCCGGATAATTTACTTTCCAGCCAAGTCCACCCTGGTCATTGGATGGTGTATAACTGAACTTCACTTCCGCAGTTCCTTCTTTTTGTGTCGAAATCACAAAATAGTCCACATCATCTTTGGAATCGATATAGCCGGTCACTGGTTTTCCTTCTTCCAGTGTAATCGCCTGATTTATAGAATCATTTGGCTCATTGGAATCTTTTACTTCCTTTTTTTCCGGCTCTTTCTGCTCTGTTGTTTCCGTTTTTGTCTCTGGTTTTGTCTCTTTTGGGGACCTTCCGAGTCCAAATACAACGAGTGCGATAATCACCACCGCCATAACAGCACATACAATGCCAAGTATAATAACCAGATTTTTTGATTCTTTCGGCTCATTCTTCTGTACTCTTTCTTCCTGCTCGTCCGGCCACTCGGTTGCAAATTCCTCATTTGCATCTGGTGTTTCATGTACAGCCGGTGCCTCTTCGGTTTCTGTTTTGTGTCCACAATGTGCACAGAACATTGCACCCGGCTCTATCGGCCGGCCGCAGTTAGGACAAAATCTTGCTCTCTCTCCCATCTTACTTCTTCCTCCGTACTTTTTCTTTCCTTATTATTCTTAATTTTCTTCTTTTATTTTTTCTTCTTTCAGTTCTTCTTCCGTAATCTCCTGCGCTGTCTCTTCCAGAGCTTCTTCAATATCTGCCAGTACTTCCGGCTCAGATTCAGACTCTGCTTTTAATTCCGGCACATTCTCCGATATTGCTTCTGCCAGCATTTCTGACTCCGGCTCCGGCATCCTTATATTTTCCGGCTCTGGCTCCGGCATTGTCTGTCGGCTCTCTTCTTCCAGTTTATTTCCACAGTTAATGCAGAACAGAGCGTCACCATCATTTTTGAAACCGCAGTTTGTACAATATTTTTCTTTTATATTTGAGGCATCCAGATTCTCTTTTACCGTCAATGAAGAGCCACATTTTACACAGAATTTGGAACTTATCTTATTGCCATATCCACACTGTGGACATGGTTTTACTTCTGTAGCCAGACGCAGTTCTTCTTTTTCTTTCTCAATCTGCGCACGCAGTCTACGGATCTCAGCAAATAATTCTTCATATTCGGTTCCCGTTTCCTCTGCGTGCCGTTTCACACACTGCACACCAACCTGATATATGAGTTTCTCTATCATCTTCTCGTCATCTCTGATTTTCGCAGAAATCCGCTCACTCTCCAGTCCATCTTTTATCTTTGTTGATATTCCCTGACCGGCGGCATTGATTGAGTCTTTCATTTTATCCAGCATCGCCATATATCGTCCTCCCTATATCTTTTCAAGATTTGCTTTCGCAAAGCATATAACAGCCCTAAATGTCTCTCATCTATTATAAATTGTTCTGTCTGTTATATGCATTGCAAATCCGGTTACTGTTCTTGATCAGGATGTGCATTGCAACAAACGGTCCCAAACCACATAATAATATTCCGATCAGATCCCACACTAATACAGTTGTTCCGTTCTCTGGAAATGTCATTCCGTAGCGCGGTGCATTGGTGCAAAGCCTGTTTCCTATTTTATAAGACCAGTAGAATGAATAAATTCCACAGGTCAGGAATGACAATATAATAAATGCAGCCAGACCGGACGTCATCTCTCCATCGCCTTCACATGCAATGTTCACATCATGCGCCATCTTATATATGAAATAATAACTGTAGATTCCACAGGTAACGATCGACAGCAGTATGTATATGGCAAGACTTCTGTCATCCTGCAGTCTCTCTTTTCTTCCTGCCGGCATCTGATTATTACTGCTAAAGCTCTGTTTTACATTGTGTATCTCACTTTCCATTTTCCGTTCGGTTGACCGGAAAGTCTGATTCACCTCCTCAGAAAACTGCTTTTTTATTGTGCATGGATTGCCACACTTCGGGCAAAACTTTGCGTTATCGGGCAGTTTCGCCCCACATTTCGTACAAAACACTATTTTTCTTCCTCCTCATTCCTGTATAGTTCCTGCGAATATGCAGGCTCTATCGATACCTATGATACCCTCGGATTGTTCCGTGCTGCTTTGGTATCATGTAAATGATGTCAGGATCATTAAGCCGTAAAACCACTCCCGTGCAAGCACGTCGTGGTTTCAGGCTTTTGACCCTGGCATTATATAAATTTTATCATAGTAAAATATCATTGTAAATATTAGCATTATGAAGAATCTCCGTAAATTTTAAAAGGGAAATTGCATTTTTATGCTATCAATGCTAAACTAAGCTAAAACTTAACGAACACAAAGGAGAATTATTATGTTTTGTAAACACTGTGGAAAGCAGCTGACAGATGGTGCAAAATTCTGCCCCGACTGCGGAACCCCTGTTTCTGCTAAAGCTCAGCATACACAGCAGCATTTCGAAGCTACAGCGTCACACAAGCAGACACCACACAATGAGGCTGCGCATCCTACACCACATAACCACGAACATCGAACTCAGCAGACTGCAAAAACAGCATCGCATAACCACACACATCCAACACAGACAATAAACCACACAAAATCTTCTGTAGCAGGTGCAATGAATTATACCGCCTCTGATATGACAACAGCTCCTGCACAAAAAGTACGCAGAAATTTTACAATTGGAAATATTGTCACCTGGATTGGATGCTTCCTTGCATTTATATCCATGTTTATGACATTTGCCACGGTATCTATTCTTGGTTTTTCCCAGACAGTCACTCTTTTTGACACTAATGACGGAAAATTATTTCTTGCAGTGATCCTGGCAGTGGCGGTTATTAACTTCTTCCGTATTGATATTATCAGCCTGATCGGATCATGTGTCGGTGTTTTCTTCCTTCTTATGGAATACAAAGATGCCGCCGATAAATTACAGCAGTTTTCTTCTATGGTTCATTATGGAATCGGACGAATGCTTCTGACTGTCGGAATTATTCTGATGGTACTAGGTGCAGTCGCAAGTATCTTCCTTCGCAAGAAGAATGTGAAATTGAATGTTTTACAGTAAATCGACGGACGGATATAAATGTAAATATTATCTGACCCAATGTAAGATAATACACTATATTACATGCTATATATTTTATCAAAGCCAGCTGATTTGCTGGCTTTTTATTTACGCCATATACTTTTGCAAAAACATGTAATAAGATAAAAAGAGCAACCACACCCTATTTTTATTCAGTCGCATAACCGACTCTCTTAAAACGGATGTGATTGCTCTTGAATTATCATCTTTCAATCACTGATAATTTGTTAATTCCTATTTTTCAACATCTCCGACTACAGCCCATCTCCAGAATGACTGGTCATAGTTCCATGTATTCTTGCATCCTGCCATTTCAAGTACAAGCTGCATATATGCGGAACGAATACCGCCTGTGCAATAAGTTACGATCTTGTCATCTTTGGAAATGCCCGCATCTTTTAACATCTTATCAATGTCAGCCTGTGATCTTAATGTTCCGTCTTCACGGAAAAGATCTGTATACCGAATGTGGATTGCTCCCGGAAGATGTCCGCCTTTTGCTTCGTTATATTTCTTAGCACCTTCATACTCTTCATCTGTACGAACATCCACAATCTTGTAATCTTTGTAATTCTTCTGAAGTTCTTCTGTTTCCATGTCATGTGTCATGTCAAGTTTGTCGATCTTCACATCTACTTTGTCTAACTTGGAAGGTCCTTTCTGTGTCTCAGCTCCGGCATTTACCAGCGCTTCGTATCCACCGTCAACCATCTTAAGGTTTGTGTAACCTGCTACGCGCAGCTCCCAGAGAACACGGGCATCTTCTCCCCATCCTCCAAGTGTCTCACCTAAGAGAACGATTTCTTTGTTTGGATCAAGGCCAAGGTTGCTGAGCTTTTTAGATAACTCTGCAGGCTGTGGAACTTTTCCCCAGTTCTCATCGCCCTGCTTGCCATATTTGTCTTCGCATGTTCCAAGTGCCTGCCAGCTTGTAGCTGCTGCACCCTTGATCGTCTCTTTATTAGAATATTTCTCGCCACGGCAGTCAAGAAAAATTACATTGTCATCGCCCATCAGTTTCTTCGCTTCTTTTGCAGTTATCAGGTATTCTCCTTTAAAAGAATCCTTGGAAACCAAATCGTCGTCCGATACTCCTTTTGCTTTGCTTCCGCATCCAACTACAAGCATCATAGCCAGCAGTCCGACACCCATACATCTGATAAACTTCTTCATACCATTTCTCCTCTTAATCTTCGTTTAATATTTCTTCTGTGATCTGGATCACCTTTTCTGCAAGACACGGACAGAACTCTGTCATCTTTCCGCTGTCTAATGCCCCTTGAAGTCCTTCCGGTGTAGACACATCATAACCGATGATCTCTTTGCAGTTTACAGAACCATATTCCTGTTCAAAACGATTCTTAAACTCCATGTATTTTCCGATCATGACATTCTTCTGGTCCATCAGTCCTTCTTCTTTTGTGTGTCCATACTTCATACCGATCGCCATCAGCGCTCCGGTATAAGCACCACAGACAGATCCTAACATCATGCCACCTCCAAAACAGGCAGCGATACGGTTTGCTTCGTCTTCACTTAAGTCAAACCGCTCTGCAAAATGACGGAACACTACCTGTGAACAGTCATATCCTTTTATAAAGTTGTCTTTAATTTCATTTGCCATCTGGTTCATATTCTTGTCTCCTTTATTTCTATTTTCCTGCATAACAACCTGTTATGTCGTACTGCCGCCTCAACTGGAACCATGCCCCGCCACACAGTCATAAACCTTTCCATCCCACGCAACAGAAATCTGGCTTCTGCACATTATTACCGGAAGTGCATCCGGATTAAACGCATCCAAAAGCTTCTTAAGGTAGCCATTCAGATTACCTGTACGGACAAGAAATGCTCCGAATTTTGCCAGATCTTCCGGATTGTAATAAGTTTCCATTGTTCATTTCTTCTTTTGATATTATAAAATTATTTTGTTTTCTTTTTCTGTTTTTCATTATATAACTGTTTGAACAGAACGATAAGACCTGATAAAGCAAATAAGATCAGAAGTCCTGTTACGAGCAGTTTTGCTCCTCCGGTCAGCATACCACCCACATAAGAGTAAACGATGGTTGCCGGAAGCTGTCCGATTCCTGTAGCTACGAAAAATCCCCAGAAAGACATAGATGTAAGACCTGCTGCATAACTTACATAATCAAATGAAATAAACGGCAGAAGTCTTGCGATCAGGATACTTAAATTTCCGTGTCTCTCAAAGAAGACATCGATCTGCTGAAGTCCTGCTTTGCTTGTAAGCTTCTCAGCTACATCTCTTCCCAGAATTCTTGCGATATAGAAGCAAAGCACTGCTCCTGCCATCGCACTTGACCAGGAAAGAATCGCTCCCTGCCACCATCCGAATAAGTTTGCATTCGCAAATGTGATCAGGAATGCCGGAAGCGGGGCTGCTACAGACTGTAAGATCATCAATGCAAAAGACACAGCTGCTGCATATGCACCGTAAGATGCAACGAATTCTTTGACAACGGTAAAGTCGCCGCTTGCAAATGCTGCAAAAATACGATTCATCAGCTTATTTACACTCGGTACGCAGAAATAAACTGCCACACATCCTACAATCAACACGATTACAATAATCTTACCGAGCCATTTGTTTTGTTTTTTTGTTTCCACCTCTTGTTCTCCTTTTTTCTTTGTTTCCTTTTGTTCTCTCTTGTTTCTATAGATACTTTGTCCGCATACGATTGATCAGGGATTTGATCGTATCCGGTTTTTCTTTTGTTCCCAGAATCTCCGGCAGGACGTGACGTACCTGCTTACAGCCGTTTCTGGTCAGATTGCCTGCACAGGAGCCGCAATATGTATAAATCGTCTGCGGATACTTCTTCACTGTCTCAGCAAAGCTTTTTGCTATCTCCGGTTCTTTGGCGCAGCCCTGTCCGCCAAGGCCACAGCACTGGATATCCTCCAACGTCTGAAATTCTGCGTCTGAAAACGCCTCAATGTCTGTGAGCCATTCTCCCTTTTCTCTGTCAGGGCATGGACGAAACATCGTACCGCCGGTCAGACACTTCTCACCAAGATGCAGTTCCTTTAATTTCTGATAAATGTTCACTACACGGATCGTAAGTCTTGGCTTCAGAAACGCATAACAGTTCGGACACATCGTAATGACCTCTGTCACCCCCGCATCATCCATGCGCTTCTGAATTCCCTGCATAATACGTTCCTCTTCGTCTTCCATTCCTATATCTGCGATTGGTTTTCCACAGCAGTCATAGACCACACCGATCCCGGCTTCTTTTTCAAACAGTTCCACCAGAACTTTTGTTGTCTTCGGATATACAGACGGGAAATTGCATCCCGGAAATAACACACTCTTCTCTGTCACATGCCTATAATTGCGATATGAATATTCCTTTTTTTCAGAAATGGTCCGCTTGTACTCTTTGTTCACCCGCGCGCCGTCGTCAGATGCAACGCTGGCTCTGCGCATATCCATAATGATTCCCTGTCCGTCAATCCCCACCGGACAGACTTCTGAACATTTGCCACATAAAAAGCAGTGATACGCAAGCTTATTAAGCTTTTCGGTATCACCTATATCAAGACCATACTTTTTCAAAAAGGAACAATTCTCCTGACAGACATGACAGTGGATGCATTTGTCTGCATCTTTTACTCTCTCATTCTGACACATGTTATTATCCTCTCTTTTCTATTTACTCTCGCTCATTGTATCATCAAATCTGTATTTCGTATAATTGATATTGTGAATATATCATTGTAAATATAGGTTGTGTCTATAGGTGTTAAACCCACCGAAACGCTCTGTTTTACTTGGTTTTCCACTTATTGATACAAATTAATCATACAGACAAATAAATATGTCTTTTACAAACCGTATTTTACATCAAAACTTCAAATGCATATACCATTAGCGGCATTGTCAGAATGGATAACAATGTTGTCATCACATTAATTGCACTTGCATAATTTGAATCATTTCCATACACCTGACACATCTGCGTTACCGTTGATGCAGAAGGTGTGATCACCGCCAGAAATACAACAAGCAATATCTTCTTTCCATCCGGATGCCAGCTGATCAGATGACTGAATTTTAATAGGAGTAAGGATATCATCGGTACAACCACAAGTCTTAATGCTGTCACAAAATAAATCCGTCTATTCGCAAACACTTGTCGCAGGCTCATCTGGGCAAGTAACATTCCTGTAACGATCATGCTCGCCGGTCCGATCATAACACCAACCGCACTCATTGTTCCATCTACGATTTCCGGAAGTTTAATCTGTAAAAAGAATAAAATAATTCCCAGTACAACTGCGATCATATTGATATTAAATACGATCTTTCTCCAATCCGTTCCCTCTTCTCTGCTGATAATCTTTTTCCCATGTGTCCACATAAATACCAGCTGCACGCTCATAAAAACACAGCCGCAGAGCACCCATTTTTCACCCAGGATAAATGTTACCAGCGGTACGATCAGATTTCCTGAATTTGAATAATATACCGATGCCAATTCTACTTCATCCATTTTCAAAGCTTTGGCAATTGCCCATACTGCGATCAGCAAAATGATCTGCAATAAGACCGATGCCGCAAATGCAAGTTCTAATTCCTTTACCGTATTTTTCGTATAGGTTACCTGGAACGCATGAATGATCACACACGGAATTACCAGATACAATACAATTTTAGATAGCACTTTACTATCCTCCGCCGTTACAATACCGGCTTTCACTACCAGGTAACCCATCAGGATCATCAGAAATAGTTCTGCAATCTGTTTCATTAATAAAATACTGATTTCCATATTGTCTCTCCTTTTGCTGTCGAACATAGTTATATAATGATTTGTTTTTATATCTTAATTAAAAAAAAGCGTCTGGCACTAATATAATATTTTCTGGCGTATAAAGCAAGTTTTGTGATATGATAAAAATGTCGGGCATTTTATCCGTTATGAACCTCAATAGAATATTTATAATAAGAAGAAAGAAAATCTGAAGCTTCGGCTTCTTCTGGATCTTTTACAATTTCCGTTAAGCCTGTTTTTCACCCGCTTTCTGAACCTATTTTCAGCACTGATCCCGGATCTTGGGGATGCATATGGTGATCAGTTTGCCGGAAGCTTTGCGGGAAGAGTTTGTTTTCTCATTGTTGCAATCATTTCTGCTTTAAACCTATGAATCTGCTTGCCGGTCTTGAAACAGCTGCACAGGAAACGATACCTGTCGATCTTGAAGCAGCTGAATAGGAAAATATATATACTGATTTTAAAGCAACTGACCAGGGAAATATGTGTGTCGGTTCAGAGGTTGCCGACAACATAAAATAAAACAAAAGAGGAGAATTATCTATGCATAAGAAAGAAACTGTTTTTCAGAAAATCATGTCTGTACTTGTGGTCATTTTGGGGAATATGATCTATGCTCTGGCATTAAAACTGTTCCTTCTCCCTTCTGACCTGATGACCGGTGGTACAACCGGTATCGCACTTGCCGTAAAACATTATACCGGGTTTAATATTTCCGGCGTTATTTTAATTTTTAATATCGCAATGCTGATCGTAGGTTTCATCGTTCTTGGTAAAAAATTTGCCCTGACAACGATCATCAGTACATTCGCTTATCCGATCTCACTGGAATTTTTCAACCGTCTCTTCAGTGACTTGGTGCTGACTGACAATATACTGTTGTGTACCATCTTTTCCGGACTCGGTATCGGCATTGGACTTGCCATTGTCATCCGGAGCGGTGCTTCCACCGGTGGTATGGATATCCCACCGCTGGTGCTGAATCATTTTTTCCGCATCCCGGTATCTGTAAGCCTGTATGTATTTGACTTTACAATTCTGATCTTCCAGGCAGCTTATAACCCGGTTGACAATGTACTCTACGGAATCATCCTTGTCATGATCTACACGATTGTACTCGACAAATTACTCGTCTTTGGCACAACACGTATCGAAGTGAAAGTCATGAGCAACGAACACGAAAAGATCCGTCAGGCAATCATTACAGAAATGGACCGCGGCGTGACAGCCCTGTCTGCCCGGAGCGGTTATATGGATGAGCCAACCCAGATGATCTTCAGCGTAATCTCCAACCGCGAGCTTCCACGGATTGAAAAGATCATCCGCAAGATTGATCCGGAAAGTTTCGTTGTTGTAAGCCATGTCAGTGAAGTGCGCGGACACGGCTTTTCATTAGAGAAAAAATATAAATAAAACTATTTCCGGTAATTGTGGAACTTCCTTAGCTGTTATCACTTATGCATCACTTATGCATTATTTATTTATTCATTATTTTGTATAAATATTAAAAAGTTTATAAGATGTGTTCTTGCCAATCTCTTGTTCTATCTATATAATAGAACAAGAGATTTTTACATTACATGTCACAGGAGGGAATCACGATATGCCAAAGAGAACAGATATTCACAAGGTACTAATCATCGGCTCCGGCCCGATCATCATCGGACAGGCGTGCGAGTTTGACTATTCCGGAACACAGGCGTGCAAAGCACTGCGTAAGCTGGGGTATGAAATCGTACTGGTAAACTCAAACCCGGCTACGATTATGACAGATCCGGAAACAGCCGATGTCACCTATATTGAACCTCTGAACGTAGACCGTTTGGAACAGATCATTGCCAAAGAGCGCCCGGATGCACTGCTTCCGAACCTTGGAGGACAGTCCGGACTGAACCTCTGCTCCGAACTTGCCAAAGAAGGGGTTTTGGACAAATATAATGTACAGGTTATCGGTGTACAGGTAGATGCCATTGAACGTGGTGAAGACCGTATCGAATTTAAGAAATCCATGGATGCACTGGGCATCGAAATGGCCAAAAGCCAGGTTGCTTACAGCGTAGAAGAAGGTCTTGCCATTGCAGACGAACTTGGTTATCCGGTTGTTCTTCGTCCGGCTTACACTATGGGAGGCGCCGGCGGCGGACTTGTTTATAACAAAGAAGAATTAAAAACCGTTATGGCACGAGGATTACAGGCAAGTCTTGTCGGACAGGTGCTTGTAGAAGAATCCATACTCGGCTGGGAAGAGCTGGAATTAGAGATCGTCCGTGATGCAGAAGGCAATATGATCACCGTCTGCTTTATTGAGAATATCGATCCTCTTGGCGTACATACAGGAGATTCCTTCTGTTCAGCTCCAATGCTGACGATTTCCGAAGAGTGTCAGAAACGTCTGCAGGAGCAGGCTTATAAAATTGTTGACTCCGTAGAAGTTATCGGTGGAACGAACGTACAGTTTGCACATGATCCGGTTTCCGACCGAATTGTCGTTATCGAGATCAACCCACGTACTTCCCGTTCTTCAGCTCTTGCTTCCAAAGCTACCGGTTTCCCGATTGCACTTGTATCTGCAATGCTGGCTTCCGGATTAACTTTAAAAGATATTCCATGCGGTAAATACGGAACTCTGGATAAATATGTTCCGGACGGCGATTATGTTGTTATCAAATTTGCACGCTGGGCATTTGAAAAATTCAAAGGTGTAGAAGACAAACTCGGAACACAGATGCGTGCAGTCGGCGAAGTTATGAGTATCGGAAAGACTTACAAAGAAGCTTTCCAGAAAGCAATCCGCAGTCTCGAGACCGGACGCTACGGTCTTGGTTATGCCAAAGACTACAACAACATGAGCAAAGATCAGCTTCTGAAAATGCTCATTACACCATCCAGTGACCGTCATTTCATTATGTATGAAGCGCTCCGCAAAGGTGCTACAATTGAAGAGATCTATGATCTTACAAAAGTTAAAACATATTTCATTGAGCAGATGAAAGAACTGGTAGACGAAGAAGAAGCACTTGCTGCGAAGAAAGGAGCTCTTCCGGCAGATGATGCACTCGTTGCCGCAAAGAAACACGGTTTCTCAGATAAATATTTAAGCCAGATCCTGGAAGTTCCGGAAGACGATATTCGTAACCGCAGAATCGAACTTGGATGCGAAGAAGCATGGGAAGGCGTACACGTGAGTGGTACCGAAGACAGCGCTTACTACTACTCTACTTACAACGCTGAAGATAAGAATCCGGTAAATACAGATAAACCGAAGATTATGATCCTTGGCGGCGGTCCAAACCGTATCGGACAGGGTATCGAATTTGACTACTGCTGTGTACACGCAGCTTTAGCACTCAAAAAACTCGGCTTTGAGACAATTATTGTAAACTGTAACCCGGAAACAGTTTCTACAGATTATGATACTTCTGATAAATTATACTTTGAGCCACTGACACTAGAAGATGTATTAAGCATTTACAAAAAGGAAAAACCGGTTGGTGTTATTGCACAGTTCGGCGGACAGACACCGCTTAACCTGGCTGCTGATCTGGAAAGAAACGGTGTGAAGATCCTCGGAACTTCTCCATCTGTTATCGACCTTGCAGAAGACCGTGATCTTTTCCGCGAAATGATGGATAAACTTGAGATTCCTATGCCAGAATCCGGAATGGCTACTACTGTAGAAGAGGCACTTGCCATTGCAAAAGAAATCGGTTATCCGGTTATGGTTCGTCCTTCTTACGTTCTCGGTGGTCGCGGAATGGAAGTTGTATACGATGACGAAAGTCTGGAAGGATACATGAAAGCCGCTGTCGGCGTAACTCCGGATCGTCCGATCCTGATTGACCGTTTCCTGAACCACGCACTGGAATGTGAGGCAGATGCGATCAGCGACGGAAATCATGCATTTGTACCGGCTGTTATGGAGCACATTGAGCTTGCCGGTGTACACTCCGGAGACTCTGCATGTATTATCCCGTCCGTGCACATTTCCGAAGAAAATGTACAGACAATCAAAGAATACACACGCAAGATCGCAGAAGAGATGCATGTCAAAGGTCTTATGAACATGCAGTACGCAATTGAAAACGGAAAGGTTTATGTTCTGGAAGCGAACCCGCGTGCATCCCGTACTGTACCGCTTGTTTCAAAGGTTTGCAACATCCGTATGGTACCGCTTGCAACAGACATCATCACTTCCGAACTGACCGGACGCAAATCGCCGGTTGCTGACTTAAAAGAACAGAATATCCCGTATTTCGGAGTAAAAGAAGCAGTCTTCCCATTCAACATGTTCCAGGAAGTTGATCCGATCTTAGGACCTGAGATGCGTTCTACCGGTGAAGTTCTCGGACTTGCCGAAACTTACGGAGAAGCTTTCTACAAAGCACAGGAAGCAACACAGTCCAAGCTTCCGCTTTCCGGAACGGCACTGATTTCTGTAAACCGCAAAGACAAAGCTGAAGTTGTAGAGATTGCTCAGTCATTTGCTGATGATGGATTCAAACTGGTTGCTACCGGAAATACTTATGAGCTGATCAAGGAAGCCGGCATTGATGTTACACGCATCAACAAGCTTTCCGAAGGCGGTCGTCCGAACACGCTGGATGCGATCACCAATGGTCAGATCGACCTGATCGTCAACTCACCGGTCGGAAAAGACAGTGTAAATGATGACAGTTACCTGCGTAAGGCTGCGATCAAGGCAAAGATTCCTTACATGACAACCATTGCTGCTGCGAGAGCAACTGCAAAAGGAATCCGCTATGTGAAAGAACATGGAAATGGCGAAGTAAAATCCTTGCAGCAGCTACACAGCGAAATTACAGACAAATAAATTTTAAAGGAATCCGGTTTTAACCGGATTCCCTTTCATTCACAGAACATAAGGAGGAATTTCCATGAAATTTTGTGGAAAATGCGGCGCCCCTTGCGACGACGCATACAAACACTGCCCAGAGTGTGGAGCACCACTCTCTGATAGCGAGACAAATGCAGATCTTAACAATCACACAACAGATTCTACCAATAATGCTGAGCAGACTGACACTGGCAATAGCAATCATATGCATGAAAATCCGTTTATGACAGCTTACACTGCGCCGGAGGATGCTTCTGCTGACTCCCCATCTGACACCCATACAAGCGAGAATTCTGAGGGAACTTCTTCAAATGCAGTTACTGAAAACGCAGCTTCTCATTCTGACGAACATGCAAGCGAGAATACCTACACATACAGTTACTCAGATACTTCCAGTCAGACTGATAATACAACCGAAAATGAGAATGCATACAGCTACACTCATTCTGCCAACGAAAAAGAGACAACTTTTGATAATAACGGCTATACCAATAATTACAATACCGATAATAATAATAATTACAATACCAACAATAATTATACGGGAAATAATGCATATAATGCCAACAATACTTATGGAAATACCGGTTATAATAACAATTTTCAGCAAAATTCTGTTATCACGCCACGAAACATTCCGCTTTGTGTAATCTTATCAATCGTAACGTGCGGAATTTACGGTATTTACTGGATGATCAAACTAAATGATGAGATCAATGCTCTTGCCGGTGAACCATATGCGACATCCGGCGGCATGGTATTTCTCTTATCCATTGTCACTTGTAACATTTATAACTTATACTGGATGTATAAAATGGGTGAGCGCACGGATCGTATTAACAGGATTCAGGGAAATTCCAACATTCTGTATCTGGTCATCGGGATTTTGGGATTTGGCATTGTCAACTACTGCCTGATGCAGGATGCGATCAATAAACAAGTCAGAGGCATGTAATTTGGCGATATTTTATCGCGGTGATATGGTAATGTCTTAAAAAGGGGACGGGGATTTTCTAGAAAATCCCCGTCCCCTTTTTTATCATCACACTTGCTTTCTTACTGGTTCCATCCAGTGCCTGCGCAGTGATCTTCACTTTCTTATTTTGCCGCCGCACTCACCGAATGTAGGTTCATCCACTGATTTCTCTACCAATTCTCAATCTCTTCGTCACTCAGTCTTAATTTCTCCATTCGTTTGACAAGTTCCTCATCCATGTGGTCAAAAAGATAATTTTTCCCACCATGATGACGCTCGATGTATTCTTCCCGCAGCTCTTTTTTCATAATCTCGACTTCTTCATAAAACTCTCTGGAAGAAATCAGATTTGCACCCTGACCAACAGTGACAACCTGCTCGATTCCATCGGAAGTCACTACCGTTACACGGTATTTTTTCGCCACTTCATGAACAACTTTTTCGATATACTGATCCGCGGTCTCCGCTTCCTTCGTAAATACAACATGAATGTTGTGGTATTTCTGGATTTCCAGATACGGACCTTCCACTCTGTATGCATCAAACACAAGGATCACTGTGCATTTTTTATATCCCTGATAATTGCACAGAATATCCATCAATCGGTCTCTCGCCGCTTCAATGCTGTCTTTAGCCAGCTCTTTCAGCTCGTCCCACGCAAAAATGACATTATAACCATCTACAAGCAAATATTCCGGTAAATGCTCCTGCGATTTTTTCTTTTTCACCGGTGTAGCAACCGTTCTTGTAGTATCCGATAATTTCCGCTCAATTTTTCCATACGTGCGGATGAAAATCTCTTCCAGTTCTTTCTCTTCTTCCCAGCTTCCATAACCGGCGCCCGGAGCCGTCTTCCCGACAAAATTGCTTCTTCTGCATGTATTGGAATATTTCTCACCTGCCCCTGGATTCTGATTTCCGGCAGTTTTCAATTCTTTCTCTGCCATCTTTGCTTCTTCTGCCTGTCTCTCGGCAGCCTCTATCCGTGCAAGCTGGCTTTCTATATGCATATGCTCCGGCACTTCATCCCACGGCACATAATAGCCTGCCCCGTGCGAACAGAATACGGAACCTGCCGGATTTTCCATATCACGCTCCGCATCATAGCCAATTGCCTCTATAACTTCTTCTGCATTGTGACAAGGATGGTATCCGGAAAATACACAGGCAAGCCTTCCTTCTCCATGAGAATAAGCTGCAACTTCTCTCTGATAATCGCGCATGGTTGCCACCGGTGCCAGCCCTTTGATCCGTGTCCGATCGCCTTCCTGCTGCGGTGCCTCTGCCTCTGCTGCCAGCCTCTGCATATCATTCAGCGCTCTTCCTGTTACTGAAGCCGGAATCTCAAGTTCAAATGCATAATAAGGTTCCAACAGCACACTGTCCGCCTGCATCAGTCCCTGCCGGATCGCACGATAAGTAGACTGGCGGAAATCACCGCCTTCCGTGTGCTTTAAATGTGCTTTTCCTGCCGCCAGCGTGATTTTCATATCTGTGATTGGCGCTCCAGTAAGGACGCCTCTGTGCTCTCTTTCTTCCAGATGTGTGAAAATAAGTCTCTGCCAGTTTCTGTCCAGATCATCCTCACTGCAGATCGTATCAAATGTAAGACCACTTCCTGGCTCGCCCGGTTCCATGATCAGATGCACTTCTGCATAATGGCGCAGTGGCTCATAATGTCCGACGCCTTCTACGCGGTTCGTAATTGTCTCTTTATATACAATATTGCCTTCCCCAAATGTTACATCCACGCCAAAGCGTTCTAAGATCAGCTCATGCAGAATCTGGATCTGCACTTCTCCCATCAGACATACGTGAATCTCCGACAGCTCTTCTTTCCATACAACACGGAGCAAGGGATCTTCCTCTTCTAACTGGCGCAGATTCCGGAGCATTTCCGATACATCGCATCCTTCCGGCAATAACACCTGATAAGTCAGTACCGGTTCCAGCACCGGCTCCACATTCTCCGCCTCCACTCCGAGACCTTCTCCCGGCTTTGTCATACTAAGGCCTGTCACTGCACAAATTGTTCCAGCCGAAACTTCCGGAACTGCCTCAAACTTATCCCCTGAATAAATGCGGATCTGGTTCACCTTCTCTTCCCAGTGTTCACCATCTTCCGGATGATTTTCCAGAACTTCTTTGACTTTCAGTTTCCCGGATGTCACTTTCATATGTGTCAGACGATTTCCTTTATCATCTCTTGAAATCTTGTACACACGCGCGCCAAAATCCGCCGGTTCATCTGCATTCGTTTCCATATACTCTGCCAGCCCGTCCAGCAATTGCTGTACACCTTCGACTTTAAGCGCAGATCCAAAATAACACGGAAATACCTTTCTTTCCATGATCAATCCAGCAATTGTCTCTTCCGTAAGTTTCTCTGCCTCCAGGTATTCTTCCAGCGCCCGGTCATCTCCCATTGCTGCATTTTCATAGAAAGAAGTATCTTTTTCTACATCAAATGCCATAATCTGGTCGTCCAGTCCATTTTTCAGTTCTTCCAGCAGGTATTTCCTGTCTGTTCCTTCCTGATCCATCTTATTTACAAATAAAAATACCGGTACATTGTAGCGTTTCAGGAGGCTCCAGAGTGTCCTTGTATGTCCCTGGATTCCGTCTGCTCCGTTGATCACAAGAATCGCATAATCGAGGACCTGCAAAGTACGCTCCATCTCCGCTGAAAAATCCACATGTCCCGGTGTATCCAGCAAAGTCACCTGCCACGGATCAAGCGGAAATACCGCCTGTTTGGAAAATATCGTAATTCCTCTGCTCCGCTCCAGTTCATGCGTATCCAGAAATGCATCTTTATGATCCACTCTTCCCAACGTTTTTAATTTGCCACTCAAATACAAAATACTTTCCGAAAGTGTTGTCTTTCCCGCATCAACATGCGCCAGTATTCCGATTGTAATATTTCTCATATTTCCTACACCTGTTTCTTCACTTTCTGTATTATAAATCCAGCTTCTTCCGCACCAGTTCCCTGCGTTTTTCATATTCACTGTAAAATGCATCCCCAGCGGCAAGTTCTGCCTGATATGGTGTCTGATAAAATGTCCGCAAAATGAAAATCTGCAAAATCTTTGCTTCTTCAGCACTCAAATCTGCAAGCGCCGTCTCACAGTTTTTCAAAAATGCATGCCAGGAAGTAATATAGTTCTCATATGCTTTGAGATTTGCAATGCCAAGCCATTTTTTCACCTTAATCTTCGTTCGGTCTTTCTTCTGACATTCATGGATCTGCAAAAAATACTTAAATCCATCTTCTTCATAAAATCGTCCAAGCGGAAATAGCCGGCAGATTCCCGGACGGAATGCATGAATCTTGCATCTGCCAGCTTCATTTAAGAATGGACAGCCTAACGTCCCGTCATCCATGTCAAGATGCGGCAGGATCATGCCATCCACAACTCCGAGCGCGATCTTTCCTTTCATTAATTCTTCAAATGTCTCACCCAGCCCGGCACTCATCTGCCAGACATCATAAGGATCCAGCACAATAGAATCACCCATACCACGGCAGCACGCAGAACAGCCTTTGCAGTCCTGACAATCTGCTTTTACCATGTCATTTGCCGTATATAAATTACCATCCGAGATTTCTTTCATATCTATGTTTCTTATCATTTTCTTATCCCCTATATGTTTTCGCTTTCTTTTGTCTGTCTGGAATCTTACGTTTTACATTATATCTGTGTAATAGAACATGAAAGCACTGTACTTCTTATAGGATAAACGATTGTAAGACTAAATGCCACCCCTTGTTTTACTTTGCAGAAAAATATGCCACATAATAGAAGTTTATTTTTCAGTTAATAAAAAAATTCCAGAAATTAGCACTCACCTCTTGACAGTGCTAATAATAGGTGTTATAGTACAGTTAGAACAAAGGAAGAGAGATAAAAAGAAAGGATCTTGATTCCAGATGTTCCTATGAGACAACAACACATCGGATTCTCCGACAGTGCTTAATTATATTTTATGAATGTCTTTTGAAAGGAGATATGACTTATGATGTTACCTAGTATTTTTGGAGAGAACTTATTGGACGATTTCTTTGATGATGATTGGAATGCATGGGGTTATAGTGACACAAGCCTTATGAATACAGATGTTAAGGAAAACGAAAAGGATTACGAACTGACGATGAGTATGCCGGGCGTACAGAAAGATAATGTAAAGGCTGAACTGAATGATGGTTATCTGACAATTAGCGCAAGCACAGATACGAATAACGATGAGAAAGATAAAGATGGACATTATATTCGTCGTGAACGTTACAGCGGTTCTTGCCAGAGAAGTTTCTATGTTGGCAAAGATGTCACAGAAGATGATATTAAGGCAAGTTTCGAAGATGGCACTTTGAAGATGACCATTCCGAAAAAAGAAGCTAAACCTGCTGTGGAAAGCAAAAAACAGATTGCCATCGAAGGATAATCTTATAATTAAACTTATAGTCGACAAGTTGCTCATAGCCGGAGTAAAAAGCTCCGGTAGCACATAATATAGATAGAGATTCAAGGAGGAATGACTTATGATGATGCCTAGTATTTTTAATGATAATTTATTTGATGATTTTTTCAGATTCCCATTTTATAATGACAAAGATGAACATCGTATGGAGAAGAAACTTTACGGACACAGAGCTCACAACTTAATGAAGACCGATATCCGCGAGAGAAAAGACAGTTATGTTCTCGATATTGACCTTCCTGGATTTAAGAAAGATGAGCTTACCATTGAGTTAAACGATGGTTATTTGACGATTAGTGCCGCAAAAGGACTGAAGCAGGATAAGAAAGAAAAAGAAACCGGACATTATATCCGTCGTGAACGTTATGCCGGTTCCTGCCAGAGAAGTTTCTATGTTGGCAAGGATGTAACTGAAGAAGATATTAAAGCAAGCTTCAAACATGGCATTTTGAAACTGACCATTCTGAAAAAAGAAGCCAAACCTGCCGTAGAAAATAAGAAACAGATTGCTATTGAAGGATAATGTCAAATTCTTGCTTTTTCTTCTATTTAAGCTAATAAATAATTTATTTAACAAATAGCCTAAAGCCCACGATTTTACTGGGATTTAGGCTATTTTTCATCTTATAGATATTATCTATTATTTAGTCATTTTATAGATATTATCAATTTGCTTATATTTATATATGAAACTATACTTAAGTGGATACAAAGCGTTCGCTTGAAAGCGAAAAGACAAGGAGGAATGTTGTAATGAAAGCAACAATCAAAAAAATCTCCCTGTTTATGCTCTCACTTGCTGTAGTTCTTACTATGGCAGCTTCTACAGGCATGAACAGTGAGGCGGCTTCGAAAAAGCCAACAAAGATTACCCTCAAAGCTACTTCTAAAACAGTAGATATCAAGGGTAAAGTGAAGGTTTCTGTTAAATCTGTAAAACCTTCTAAAGCAAGCAAATCTGTAACCTACAAATCAAGCAATAAGAAGATTGCTACTGTATCTTCTAAAGGCACTGTTACCGGTAAGAAAAAAGGTACTGTAAAGATCACTGCTACTTCCAAGAAGAACAAGAAAGTAAAATCTACAATCAAGATCACAGTAAAAGATCTGAAAGCTTCTTCTGTTACTATGAGTAAGAAGACAACTGCTATAGCTTCCGGAAAGACAACAACTTTAAAAGCTACTGTAAAAGGATCTACAGGATTCTACAACCAGGGTGTTACATGGAAATCAAGCAACACAAAAGTTGCTACTGTAACTTCCAAAGGTGTTGTAAAAGGTATCGCAGCAGGACAGGCTACTATTACAGCTACTGAAAAGGGTGGAAGCAAGAAAGCTACCTGTACCGTATATGTAACTGAGCCGGTGAAAGTTAACAAAGACGCCGGAACTGTTACTTTAAAAGGTATCTTAAATGCTTCTGCATTTAAAAAACCAACTATGCATTATCTCGTGACTGCTAATCTTGGAGCTTCTGGAGGCAATCCGATCTTCACAGGTCTGAATGACCGTATTGATCTGGCAAATGCACTAGATTCTCTCGGAGCAACTGCATGGAATACAAATTCAAAAACTGTATTAGCGAATGGTGAATCTATTGCCGCCGTAAAAGACAAAAAAGGAACAAACGCTAATTATTCTAAACTGAATATCAGCGTTTCCTGGGCAGGACATGATGCTGTAGCAATGCAGGATACTATTAAAAATGCTGACAAGTCAGCATATACCGGAACAATTGTATACGCGAACAGCGGTGCTGTTCAGAAAGCTATCCCATCCGGATGTGAAATCTGTACATCAAGCTGTTATGCAGGTATCTGTGCAAGTGAAGATGTTGCAATGGGTGGAACTACGATTGGAAACTCCGCAAACCTTCCAAAAGCAGGTACTGTTGTAACAATCACAATCGCTGTTGATAGAAACAAAGCTACATACAACTATGTTTCAAAAGAAGAATTAAAAGCTGATATCGACGGAAAACAGGAATACAAATTAATCGACTCCCGTAAAGCTGCTGATTACGCAACAAGCCACATCGCAGGTGCTGTTTCTGCTGATATGGACTGTGTTGTAAACGGAACAGATGAAGCTACTGCAACTGCTAATATTGAAAAAGCAATCGCAGGAGATTCTTCTTCCCAGAAATATGCAATCATCTGCTACTCCGGTAACAAATATGCAAAAGCTGCTACTGACATTCTTGTAAAGAAGGGGGTTAAACCTTCTAACATCACTATCTTAACAGGTGGAATGAAAGGCTGGACAGAAACTAACTACCTTGTTAAATCTTACAAGTCCACAGGTGGATTTGATTTTGTAAATGGCATGGAATCTGCTAAGTTAGAGGCAAATTTAAATGCAGGCAATACTCCTTTCGTAGTATTTGACCTCCGCGATGTAAATGCTTATGCTGCAGGACATATTTTACAGGCTTTTTCTACACCGCTTCGTGATACAACCGGTGCTGACCTGTCTAACGAGCAGTCTAAAGCAAACCTTCAGGCTGCTGTAACAGCTAACCCGAATAAATTCTATGTTGTAGAATGCTATTCTGGTAACAAATATGCAAACAAAGCTGTCAATTACTTAAAAGAAATCGGTGTAAGTGAGAACAGAATCATTGTTCTCGAAGGTGGAGCTGCCGGATGGACTGGATTCCAGACATCCAGCGTGAAGATTTCTGCTGCCGACTTAAAAGCTGACATCGACAGTACACAGTCTTACAAATTAATCGATGCACGTAAAGCTGCTGATTACGCAACAAGCCACATCGCAGGTGCTGTTTCTGCTGATATGGACTGTGTTGTAAACGGAACAGATGAAGCTACTGCAACTGCTAATATTGAAAAAGCAATCGCAGGAGATTCTTCTTCCCAGAAATATGCAATCATCTGCTACTCCGGTAACAAATATGCAAAAGCTGCTACTGACATTCTTGTAAAGAAGGGGGTTAAACCTTCTAACATCACTATCTTAACAGGTGGAATGAAAGGCTGGACAGAAACTAACTACCTTGTTAAATCTTACAAGTCCACAGGTGGATTTGATTTTGTAAATGGCATGGAATCTGCTAAGTTAGAGGCAAATTTAAATGCAGGCAATACTCCTTTCGTAGTATTTGACCTCCGCGATGTAAATGCTTATGCTGCAGGACATATTTTACAGGCTTTTTCTACACCGCTTCGTGATACAACCGGTGCTGACCTGTCTAACGAGCAGTCTAAAGCAAACCTTCAGGCTGCTGTAACAGCTAACCCGAATAAATTCTATGTTGTAGAATGCTATTCTGGTAACAAATATGCAAACAAAGCTGTCAATTACTTAAAAGAAATCGGTGTAAGTGAGAACAGAATCATTGTTCTCGAAGGTGGAGCTGCCGGATGGACTGGATTCCAGACATCCAGCGTGAAGATTTCTGCTGCCGACTTAAAAGCTGACATCGACAGTACACAGTCTTACAAATTAATCGATGCACGTAAAGCTGCTGATTACGCAACAAGCCACATCGTTGGTGCTGTTTCCGCTGATATGAACTGTGTTGTAAACGGAACTGACGAAGCAACAGCACTTGCAAATGCAAAAGCTGCAATCACAGGTGATTCTGCTGATCAGAAATATGCAATCATCTGCTACTCTGGTAACAGATATGCGCAGAAAGCTACAGAGATGCTGATCAAGAATGGTGTTGACCGTGCAAACATCGTTACTCTGTCAGGCGGAATGAAAGGCTGGACAGAAGCAAACTACCTTGTTAAATCTTATACTTCTACAAAAGGTAAATTCTTCAAACATGGTATGACTGTTGCACAGTTAAAAGCAAACCTTGATGCCGGTAATACTCCATTCGTAGTATTTGACCTTCGTGATGCTGTTGCTTATAATACAAGCCACATCGATGGTGCAATCTCTACACCACTTCGTGAGAGTATTGACGGAAAAGTAACAGATCTGTCAGATGATACAAGCAAGGCAAACCTTGACGCAGCTGTTAAAGCTAACCCGAACAAATTCTATGTTGTTGAATGCTACTCAGGTAATAATTATGCTGAAAAAGCAGTAAACTATCTGAAAGAACTCGGTGTAAGCGAAGATAAAGTAATCGTCCTTGAAGGCGGCGCTGCTGCATGGAATGCACAGTAATAAGCAGTATCATTAAATAATTGAATTATTTTTATCAGATAATTGAATCCGATAAATTCACGAAACGATCCTGTCTCCGGGCAGGATCGTTTTTCTCGACTAAATCAATATCCCCTCACAGTGGTCTACTTCATGCTGAATGATCTGTGCGATCCAGCCAGAATATTTCTGTCTCTGTTTCTTCATATTGATATCCTGATAATCCACTTCTATTTCCTGATATCTTGTGCAGCTTCTCACTCCAGGCAGCGAAAGACATCCCTCCTCTGTGTCATATCTCCCTGATTTTTTTATGATTTTCGGATTGAACATTGCCACATTCATAAATCCCATATTCACTGCAATTATCCGTTTCTTCTCACCGATCATATTTGCAGCCATGCCAACACAGCCTTCTTCGTGTGCTTTTAAAGTATCCAGCAGATCGACTGCAATCTGTCTGTCCTTTTCTGTTGCCGGCTCTGATTTCTGACTCAAAAACACCGGATCATGCATTATCATTCGTACCATTTTTTATTCCCCGCTTTCTTAAAATTCCTCTGTAACGCTTCCATACATATTCTGATTATAATAACTTATATAATGTTGAAACTAAAACATCTAACTATTTTTTTATAAAAAGCTCGTCTTCCAGATTGGAATTGCGTTGATGACTGGTTCTTCATACGGATGCACTTCCTTGATTGCCTGAATCGTCCGCTCCGCCGCTTCTGCATAGATTGTCACTTCTACTTTTGCCTCCGGCTCGCTGCTTATTTTCCCATTCTCGCCAATATACGGATCACATCCATCTAATGGTCTCCAATATCCCGTCACCTGACTTACTGACATGCAGGAATCATAATTCCCAATATGTCCGGCGTCCACTTTCTGTAACGCTTTCTGTAGTTTCAATATTTTCGTTTCCGGAATAAAAATCTCTAATTTGCAATATTTAAATTCCATAATTTTTTACCTACTTTCCTGATTTTATTTATCACTAAATCTAAATAAAACCATAATATAAATTATTTTATGATCTGCCTATATTATTTCAAATTTTAATCCATTTCCCCGTGAATGTATTTTCCATCCTAAACCACCCGGCAAAATTTTTGCTATTTTCAAAAAATCTATTATTTTTCCAAAACTACACTCATCTCGTGCCACTCTTCGCCACCCCAGACAGAGTCAGATATGCCACGGTCAATAAAGCCAAATTTTTCATACATTTCTACTTTCGCATCCAGGCAGGTAAGAATAATCTCGCTACGCCCTTTCGCCTGTTCTCTCTGCAAATACACGGCAACCAGTTCTCTTGCAAGTCCTTGTCTACGATATTCCGGCAAAACATCCAGTCCCAACAGCATAATATTTTTCCCGTTCGGGTTATGTAAACCGGCGTCAGTAAAAAATTCATCCCGAAGTTTTGGCTCGTCTGTCGCAAGTCCGTTCAAAAATCCGGCAATCTTTCCATTTCCCTTATCTACTGCAACGAGAAATAGTTCCGAAATATCCCTGACTCTGTCACACATGTTTTTCTCAGAGCAGGCTTCATTTGGTGGAAAACAGATTCGTTCAATCTCTGCTGCCTGTTCCGTTTCTCCTTGTTCTATATTTCGAAATTCAAATCTTTCATAAAGTGCTTTTTTATCCATTGTTTTCCTTTCCTTCTCTTATTCATTATATAATTACACTGGCAATGTTAAATATTTCTTTCTTCTATAAGCAAAACTGTAACATCATTTACATTCGTTCCGGTCGGACCTGTTTTTATCAGTCCATCACATTTCTCCAAAGTTGCGTACGCATTATTATTACGAAGCTCGTGGTAAATATCTGTCTTATGTTTTCGCAACATTTCGCAAGTCTTTCCATCCACATAACCGCCTGCGGCATCCGTCGGACCATCAGTTCCGTCACTTCCAATGCTGAAAAGTGCTACGCCTTCCATTCCATCTAAACCGATTGCCGCCGACAGCGCCAGCTCCTGATTGCGCCCACCTTTTCCGGTACCATGTAAATGTACAACCGTCTCACCGCCTGCAATAAATGCAAACTTATTCGTATTCTTCTGCTGCCCATTTTGCTGCATATTCTGCGGAATATCTCCACACCTTTTTCCTTGCATATTACAACATTGTGTTTTCGCAATCGATGCGAGAAACGCCCCTGCTTCTTTCGCTTCGCAGTCCAGCCGGTCTGTTAAAATGACCGACTCATAGCCCAGTTCCTCACAAGCCTCCTTTGCAGCTGTGCAAAGCGCACTCACACTTCCACTGATGACCGTCTCGACATTGTGCAATTCTTTCGGCGTTTCCTTTTTCAGCAGCTCCTTTATGGAATCCTTCAGCTTTAATCCATACCTGTCTGCAATCTCCAGTGTTTCCTCACATGTACTCTGATCCGCACATGCCGGACCGGATGCAATCATATCCAGCGGATCGCCGATAATATCACTGAGCACAATTGAAAATATCTTCGCCGGTGCGACATGCTGAGCAAATCGACCGCCTTTTACCGCCGACAGGCGTTTCCGTATCGTATTCATTTCTTTAATATTTGCGCCACTGGCAAGAAGCTGCTTTGTAACATCTTCCAACTCTTTGCCGGATACAAGCGGCTTCTCAAATAATGCCGATCCACCACCGGAAATCAGAAATAATACTACATCCTCCGGACTCAGCCCTGCCGTCATGTCAAGTATCTTCTGCGTTCCTTCAAACGAATTCTCATCCGGAACCGGATGTCCTGCTTCCAGGCATTCTACGTGCTGGATTTCTCCCTTTACATGGTCATATTTTGTCAAAACGATTCCGCCATCCAGCCGATCATCCAATATTTCTACTGCCGCCTGCGCCATCTGCCATGCAGCTTTCCCGATTGCAACAAGATATAGTTTTCCACTATCATCCACAACCGAACGGAATCTATCCCCGGTCAGAACAGCTTTTACCGCCTCATCCGGGAGAACGCTGTGGAGTGCATGACGGATGATATACTCGGATTGTTGTCTAAGTGTCATAATATTGGCTCCTCTGTCCTTGCTTTCTCTTAAATATTTTTCTATATTAAATTCGTTAATGTTCTTCAATTCATGGCTCAAAACTAACACCTCATATATTATCTTTAATTTAAATTTGTTTTTACAAATTTTGCCTCTCCAATATTATACAGGAAATTATTTATAATTAATATATCAATAGAAAAACGTTTTTCGTTTATGTTTCTTTGATAATTATAGCATAGCAAAATAGGTATACGATAAAGCGACTTTTGTAAGCTTTAAAACAAATAAAGGCAGCAAAAAACTTGCCGCCTTTAACCTTTTACATCATTCTCAAATATAAATAGATTACATTGATTTTAGTTTCCATATACATTATTTATTAAAAACTTATCATAAAATAATAATTTCCCTACCTGTTCTTTTCCTCCCAGTAATCATATGCATCATCATACCCATTGTCGTAATCTCCATCTCCAAATTCTTCTGCACACTCATCAGCAAAATCGTCTGGATCATCATAATCATACACGTCATACGGATCATATTTTTTCTTCTTTTGTGTGTTCTTAGAACTCGTCGTATCATTATCGCTGTCAGACGTGTCTTTCGAATCAGATTCTCCCATGAGTCTTCCTCCAGCTTTTATAACAGGACCGCCACTCGCGTCACTGTCATCTTCATCATTCTTATCTGTATCCTCGTACTCAACTGCATCGTCATAATCATCTTCTTCTGCCTCATCTGCATACAACTGCTGTCTCTTTGAATCTGTCAAAATGTACTCATCGTCTCCCTCTTTCGTAAGAATATACCATCCAGCTTTCGTCTTTATGTCCATCTTATCAGAGACGTTCGTATACACAACCACATTCCTGTCGTTTTTGTAGTTAAGAAACTTTCGCTCTACCTGGGATGTTTGCAGTATATCATATGCCGGCTTCATATAATTACAGACTTCTTTATAGCTTTTGTTTTCATTATAAATTTCATCCAACTTCACACATGTAAACTCAACACTGTACGAAAATGGATAATCACCATCTTCATCGCAGATAGCATTGTCTTCATTGTCTTCATCCTCATCATCTTCTATTTCTCTGCCATATTCATCATACTCCGGCGTCGATCCCGAATATTTGTCATACTGATACGAAACCTCCACACCTTCCAGTCCGGCTTTTTCAAGTGTCTTCTGCAGCTTCTCTGTATAAGATGACATATATTGTTCTGCCATCTGCTCTCTTGTATGCTGCTCCTGCTGCGCTTTCTTTTCCTGCCACTGGCTGTAATATCCGGAAAATACATACACTCCCCAAAGAAATAACACTGCAAAAATACTTGCACCAATCAATTTTGTTATCTGTTTCTCATTCATAATATTTTCCTCAACGCTTTCCTTTTATCCTTCTACATATTCCAAATAATCGTCCTCACTTGCGAATAACATATAACTTCCGTCTACATATCCCATATATCCCTGTGCTGTTGTATAACCTTTCATATTTGCCACTCTCCTTGCTATTGTGACCGGTTCTCCGGCATGTCGTGTTTCTTTGATAGCTATAGAATAGCAAAAGAGGTGTACAATAAAAGCACCTGCTGGTTTATTTAACCGTACCTTTAATTGCTATTTTAAACGCTATTTTTTGCCTATAACTGCTCTTGCAAACTGGCAATTACTTTTGCAAACTCCCTTTTAGACGCTTCCTCAAAGACGATTACAAAGCATTCATGCCTCCGAAATCGTGTATGTCCTGATTCTGGAGTCCATGGCTGTTATGGCTATCGTTGTAAGTTTTGCCCAGAAGGTATTTCCTGTATCTCGGTTTGTTCTGCTTATACCTCTTCTCACTGCCCTAAGCACGACAAACCACCCTATACCTGTAATTCCTGCGACACTACTAAACAAAAATCCTGCAAGTATAATCATGCTCATTACACTGCTCACAGAGCTAATGCAGCTCATCTGAAAACTATTAGAACAGCTCATTCCGGAATTCGTAAATCACCGGAAGAACTTAAAGAGATGGGTGAGCTTATTAGACCTCTGATTCTTAAAGGTCAGTCTCTTAATCATATCTGCTCTACGCATGCAGAAACTCTCGGTGTATCTGAACGTACTCTTTACACCTATATCGACAATAATGTTTTTGACGTTCGCAACATCGATCTGCCCAAAAAGGTCGTCTATAGAAAACGTAAAGAGCGCAAAGTTCTTACAAAGTTTGAATACAAATACCGTCAGGGACGTAATATCGAAGACTTTAATAGCTTTATGAAAGCTAATCCAGATCTTCCGATAGTTGAAATGGATACTGTAAAAGGTCGTCGTGGAAAGAACAAAGTTTTACTCACCATGATTTTCAGAAATACAAGTTTCATGCTTATCTTTCTTATGCCGGATGGGACTCAGAAAAGTGTTCTTGCTGTCTTTGATCATTTAACATCCCTGTTAGGTCTTGAAACTTTCAGAAAACTCTTCCCCGTGATTCTCACGGATAACGGTGTGGAGTTTAAGGATCCGGAGGCTCTCGAATACTCTTCTAACGGCTGTCCAAGAACTCGCCTTTTTTATTGTGATCCTCAGGCATCCTGGCAGAAACCACAGGTTGAAAACAATCATCGTTTGATCAGAAGAATTCTTCCAAAAGGCTATCCTTTCAGTACTTTGAACATGAACGATGTTCGCTTAATCACAGAACATATCAACAGTGTTTTTAGAAAAAACCTGGATGGTGAAACACCTTTTGACAGAATGACTTCCGAAGCACATAAAAAACTGTTGTCTTCGCTTAACCTCTCACCGATTCCACCCGACGAGGTTATGTTGAAGCCGGAACTCATCAAACACTAAAGCATAATCGTAAAGATCAGGCAGAAGGTTCTATAGCTGCATAGAAACGGGGTCTCAGTTACTTTTGCAAACTTATGATGCGCCGTTTGTTTACCATGCTTCAAAACATGCGAATAACAACAGTTTTCCGTAATTATACACCTCTTATAAGGCGCTTAAAAGGCTAATTTAGAAACTATAATCGATACCCCTGGTAAATGCCTAGCAACTGCTTTTTCAATTAAAGTTTATTTAACCTGCCTAGTTATAATCAACCAGTCCTTTCAAATTAATGTAAACGCTCAACACTTCAACATTAATGTTTGAAAGGTTTTAAACCGTATAACACAAGAAAACTGATTCCACCGCAATGGATCAGTTTTCTTTAAATAATAGCTACTTCATTTTTCTTTTTTTATATAAGCCTACAATCAAACCAAGACTAACAATCGCTATTAAAAACCATGCAACTATATTTGTTGTATCTCCGGTTTTTACCGTATTTATTATTTTCTGAATAGTATTTGGCTTCCGGTCTATCTTCATACTTGGGTGTTTATCATTATGAAACGGACAGCACGCCATCCCGTTCTGTCTGACTTTTAACCCATATTTCTCTGCCACCTGCCTTGCGGTGACACGTTCTTTCACTTTCTGAAAAATGTTCATGTTCCATCCTCCTGTATCCTTTGTAATCAAATTCTGTAATTTTCCCTCTTTCCGTTACAGGAGAACTTTGCTATACTACACATAAAGCTATATGCGTATAGGCAGACTTCTCCCGTAAGGATTGAGACTTTGTCTATGAGGCTTTACCAGAACCCGCATAAGTTTGTATGAGCTTTAGAAATGTCCTTGTTACCAGCAGGGACATTTTCTTTTTTAAGGATGTTCCGGGGATTCCACATGGTGCGGCTCCTCCTTCATCCCATTCAATGTCACAGCAACCATCTGTATGGTCTGAAGCAGTTCTTCATTTTCTTCCTGCTTTTTCATCCGGTGATACGTTTTATTGATCCGCACCGTCTGTTTTTCAAAATCAAAATCTGCCGGTGTGAGGGCAAGCAGTTCACCTTCCCGGATTCCTGTCCAATAAAGCATCTCAAAGGCATAATAGGATTTGGGCTTGTCCATCATTGCTTCGGCAAATTTCAGATACTGTTCCTTTGTCCAGAATTTCATTTCCTTTGGAATCTCTTTTCCCATACTTCCTGCCTGTCTTGCCGGATTGCAGGGCAGATTATAATAATTCACCGCATGATTGAAAATTGCCGTAAGCTGTGCCTGAATCGTTTTCAGATAATCCACGGAATATGGCTTGCCCTTTTCATCCCGGTATGCCATCATCTCATTCTGCCAGGCAATCACATCTGCCACGGTAATCTCGTTGATTTTCCGTTTTCCAAAGTAAGGAAGGATTTTTGTCCGCACAATGTGGCTTTTCGTCTCAAATGTACTTTCCTTCACCCTCTGGCGTTTATACTCGGAATAAATCTCATAAAAACTCTCAAACGTCATATCCAGCTTATTTCCTTTTCGGAGCATCATCTCATGCTCCCATGCAGTCGCTTCCCGTTTGGTCTTGAAGCCACGTTTCTGCGTCTGTTTTCTTTCCCCGGTAAAATCGGTGTACCGGAACACCACTCTCCATGTACCTTTGTCTTTTTCCTGATAGACAGCCATCTTAAGTACCTCCTATTTTTCTTCATAAAACAACTTTTTCTTGAAATAATTGGCATCCACACGCCCCGGCACTGTAATCAGTCCCATTCCGCTGAGTTCTTTATTCAGCTGGCGGATAATCTGGTATGCCTTTGACTGCTTAATCTGTAAAATATCCATTACCTCTTCTGCAGTCAGAAACCCATTCTTTAATTCAGACATTCCATTCACCTCCTCCCGCATCATCTTCGAGGAAAAACCCCTCTACTTATCCAAATTCTCAAGGCATCTTATACAACCTCATTTTCAAATTTTCTTTAACTTAACTTTATTTAGTTAAGTTTCAACCATATTATATTAACTCTTTTCCGTTAAGTCAAGTGGTTTAAACATCAGTAATTAAATTTTTTTGTTTAAGTTTATATTGCGTCTTATTTTTCCATATGCTATACTGATTTAAACAAATATCGTTAACCACCAGTTCCTATTCATTGCAAAACGTAGGAACTTATATTCAAAAACGAATAAAAGATTTCAGAAAAAGGAGAGATCCCTATGGCATTTGGAAAACGTATTAAATTTTTCAGAAACAGAAAAGGTATGAAACAGAAGGAGCTTGGCGAACTTCTTGGATTCCTTGGAAAGACTTCGGATGTCCGTGTGGCGCAGTACGAGACAGAAGCCAGAACCCCTAAAGCTGATCTGGTCAAAGAAATGGCACAGATCTTCGATGTCAGCACCAGAGCCATCAATGTTCCGAACATTGACTCCTATCTCGGTCTCATGCACTCCCTCTTTGCACTGGAAGATATGTATGGCATTAAGATCGGAGAAATTGACGGAGAACTCTGCCTCCGACTTGACCGGGAACACAAAGAATATCAGCACCTGTTCACACCTTTTCATGCATGGCAGCAAATGGCTGCAAAACTGGAATCCGGAGAGATCAGCCAGGAAGAATACGATAACTGGCGATATAACTATCCGGAACTGGACACCTCCAAGATTCGGGCAAAGGTTCCGTCTCAGGAACTCTCTGACGAACTCATAAAGGCTCTGAAAAAAGAAAATCAATAAAGAAATGCAAAAAAAACCTTACTGACTGCTCTTTCCAATTTGGGAAACAGTTCCTCAGTAAGGTTTTTGTGTTATAGAAATATAATTTTATTCAACGGATATTGCAAGAACGTTGCCAATCCGTTGCAAAAAAAAAACGGAATTTGCTTGGAACCCTCATAAATACTGGGTCTATTTTTGCAAAATCCTACTCAAACGAGAGTTTGAAACTTTTTCTGTAAAATAGCATTTAGAAGGTTCTTCTATGATAAAATAAAAA
>OLPE01000363.1_pt1 | contig 48097 bp, 48 predicted proteins | sample 1671901 | NCBI WGS metagenome assembly OLPE01 (sample SAMEA3136624, study PRJEB25190) | human gut metagenome | biome: human gut; feature: human-associated habitat; material: faeces | place: Austria | collected 2013 | reverse complement strand
TTGTCCGGGGTTTCCAAAGGGGCTTGCCCCTTGGCACACGACTTTGCTTTTATTTATTATAATATTTCACTCTAATAATATCTCGTCTTCGAATTCTGTATTCAATATTTCTATCCAAATCACTGCAAGCAATCCATTTCCCTTTCGTTAATATAGTAGTTACCTCTATGTTTTGTAATTTTTCACCATTTGTAAGAAAAATTATTGCATATTGATGTTTATATTCTTTTTTACCACTTACCTTAACCATAACACCACCGAATACAATGAAACCTAACAAACATATCATATTTATTACAGCACAATCTAATATCATCCTAAAGAGAAGCGCAGCTACAAATATTATTATGTCTATGTATGCAATTATTGACATTATTTTATCTTCAAAGAGGAAGTTTTTTTAATATTTCTGTACTCGATTATCATGCAAATACCCAAGCCAACTATAACACCTATTATATTCCAGACAAAAATCATAGGTTGTTGAATATCATTTACATACTTCAACTTTTTCATTAGATGCACATTAGTATATGCCAAACACAAAAAAGTAAATTGCATTATCGTTGTAATTGTTAGTGTTTGCAAAAAAAGATGAAAAAATTTTTCTCTATCAGATAAGCCTAGGCTCTCCTTCCATCCTTGTTTTCCATTATATTTTAAAATAATTAATACAATAGTAAAAGCAGCGCCTATCACACCGTATTCTTGTAAATTAGTTAGTATATCCATTTAATATCCTTTCTGTTTATAGTTTGTTTTGTCATGTTATTTTACAGATTACCATAATTTTTCTTTTACTTATTTCATGCTCAGGATATCCCTCATACGTTTTAAAATTAGTAGTACCTGACCAGCAGCAAATCTTTGTTTAAAGGATCCACATGAAAAATGATCCTCTCTCAGTACCATAGTCAACAATGCTGCACATAAATCATAATCAGCATTAAAAACCCGTTTTAATTCTTCAGAACAATTGATTGGCTCTGTAATCATATAGTCTCTGTAATTAAGTTTCATATCTCCCATTGAAAGTAATAACTCTGCGTACAGACCTATGTATGGATCTTTTTTCTCAATTATTTCCTGAATCATTTCAATTTTCTCTTCTCTTTTCATTGTCGTCCACCACCTTGAAAATGTATCTTTATATATCGAATATATGTTCTTTTATTTTATCATATTACGAACGTATATTCTAGTATTAAAATACAAACTTCCAATATCTCTCCTTAACCTTTTTAACGATTCTTTGGAAAATTTCTCTATATACGAAAACAAAGCTATCTATTACTAGATAGCTTTGCTCTGTTCCTAGGCTCTGTTGTATTTTCTTTCCATCTTTTTCTCGATTACTCATGGAATATTCTGTACACACTTTGTATTTTTCCGTACACAATTTTTACTCAATTTTAATGAAATTTTATGAAAAAATCCATCATTTTATGGTACTTTCAGTCCCTGAATCTGTACACACTTTTTCCTGTTTTTTTCTCGAAAAAGCCTATAAATAAAGGGTTTTTTCTATCGATTGTTGATAGCGGTGACTAAGGCATCGATAGATGCACGGATAATGTCGCTGTCGACGCCTGCACCCCAGGAAAGGGATCCATCCGGTTTCTGGATACCCACGTATGCAATTGCCTTTGAACTTGTGCTCATTTCCAGTGCATGCTCGGTGTAGGAAACCAGTGTATATTGCATGTCATATGCTTTTTTCAGTGCATTACTTACCGCATCCAGACGTCCGTTACCATCTGCCTCGGTAGTGATCACACGGCCTTCAAAGGAAGACGTAACCTGTGTGGTGATGTGTCCGTTCTGCTGGAAATGTACTTTCTGAATATCCAGCGGTTTCTTGACATTTTCGAAAGTTTCTTTGAACAGTTCAAATATTTCATCAGGATGAAGTTCTTTATGAGTATGATCTGATACTGCTTTCGCTGCGTAACCCATAGCTTCACGCATCTTTGGTGGCAGATTCAGACCGTATTTTGTTTCCAGAATATAACCTACGCCACCTTTACCGGACTGGCTGTTGATACGAATAACATTGGCATCATAGCTTCTTCCCACATCTCTCGGGTCTATCGGCAGATACGGAACCGTCCAGTGATCCGGATCTTTTTCTTCGATCCAGTGCATTCCTTTTGCAATTGCATCCTGATGGGAACCGGAAAATGCGGCAAATACCAGAGATCCGCTGTACGGACTTCTCGGATCTACGTTCATGCCGGTGAATTTTTCGTATTTTTCACAGATGCCTGGCATATCAGAGAAATCAAGTTCCGGATCTACACCCTGTGCATACATATTCATCGCCAGCGTAATGATATCTACATTACCGGTACGCTCACCATTTCCGAACAGAGTTCCTTCGATACGGTCTGCACCTGCCAGAAGTCCCAGCTCAGAATCTGCAACACCACATCCCCTGTCGTTATGCGGGTGAAGAGATACAATAACATTTTCTCTGTAAATTAGGTTATCACACATATACTCAACCTGGCTTGCATATACGTGCGGCATGGAATGTTCTACTGTTACCGGCAAGTTAATGATTGCCTTCTGATCCGGTGTTGGTTTCCATACATCCAGAACTGCATTACACACCTCCAGTGCATATTCCGGCTCTGTTCCGGTAAAGCTTTCCGGGCTATACTCAAACAGGAAGTTTCCGTCTGTCTCATCTGCCAGTTTCTTTAACAGGGCAGCTCCATCTACAGCGATTTTTCTAATCTCTTCTTTTGATTTACGGAACACCTGCTCTCTCTGGCTCAGCGATGTAGAATTATATACATGGATGATGGCTCTCGGTGCACCTTTTACCGCCTCAAAGGTCTTGCGGATAATATGCTCTCTTGCCTGTGTCAGTACCTGAATAGTTACATCTTCCGGAATCAGGTTCTGTTCGATCAAAGCTCTTAAGAATTCATATTCTGTTTCAGATGCTGCCGGGAAACCTACCTCGATTTCCTTGAATCCGATTTTTACCAAAAGTTTGAAGAACTCAATTTTCTGTTCCAGACTCATCGGGATCACAAGTGCCTGGTTACCGTCTCGCAGATCCACACTGCACCAGATCGGGGCTTTCTCTACATACTCTTTTTCTGCCCATTTCATACATTTTACCGGTGGCATAAAATACTGTCTCACATACTTTTTGTAATTCATCATGTTTCTCGTCCTCCTAAATTTGATTCCCTGCACATCTCTGGCATCTATCTTCTTTATGGATATGTAAAAATGCGTAAAAAAAACTCCGTCTCTCTTCTCAAGAGACGAAGGATTATCTCCTACGCGGTACCACTCTTTTTCATGAATAACTTCATGCACTCTGCCAGATACGGGTCTACACCTTATATCCTCCCCCATGATAACGGTGGGGTACTCCGTCTGTTCCTACTGGAAATATATTTCGTTCAGACAGCAGCTCCAAGGGCAGTTCCAAATTCTTCATTCACTGTTTCGCACCATCCAACAGTTCTCTGAAAGCCGAATCCTCTGTACTCTTCCTCTTCTACGCCATTTACAAGTTAAATTCTACCATAGAAGCAGACAGATTGTCAACGGGTTTCTATGATAAAGTTTTATCAGAATGAATTTTATCAATTTTTAAAGCAATTTTAAGAATCAAATAATTATTGACAAAAGCCATTATAATGCATATAATAGTTTCTATCTTGTATAAATCAGTTTTGTCGGGGTATGGCGTAGCTTGGTAGCGCGCACGGCTGGGGGCCGTGAGGTCGCAGGTTCAAATCCTGTTGCCCCGATACTTTTCTTTTCCAGGCAGTTTCTGCCGTTTTTCCGGAACACGATAATTTATAACAGAATAATTTCGATTGCTATCTTTTTGCAAAAGCGAGATAAAATACGTTTTGTGATTTTTACTCGTTGCATTGCATATCAGTAATCGTTCCAGTGGATCAATTTTGATTATCGCGACAGTCGCCAGCGTCTCATGTAAGCATGTACTTTGACTCGTTGTTTGTATAAATAATACAGGCAGTCCGAAACTCTGCGACTGCCTGTACTATTTCTATTTATTTTCTTTTATTTTGTCGTATTGGCGTTAATATAATTTACCAGACCCTCGGCTTTGATAATCTTCTGCATGAACTCCGGAAACGCCTGTCCCTTGAACTCAGTTCCTTTTGTTTTATTGTAGATCATACCACTGTCAAAGTCCACTTCCACATCATCACCTGCATCGATTCCTTTTGCCGCTTCCGGGCACTCGATAATCGGAAGACCGATATTGATAGAATTTCTGTAAAAGATACGTGCGAACGTTTCTGCGATCACACAACTCACGCCCGCTGCCTTGATTGCAATCGGTGCATGTTCTCTGGAAGAACCACATCCAAAGTTCTTATTGGCAACGATGATGTCACCTTTCTGTACTTTATTTACAAACTCTTTGTCAATATCTTCCATACAGTGAGTAGCCAGCTCTGCCGGATCTGAAGAGTTCAGATAACGTGCAGGGATGATTACGTCTGTATCTACATTGTCACCATATTTAAATACTCTTCCTTCTGCTTTCATCCTTCTCTTCCTCCTATAAACCTAATTCTTCCGGTGAAGAAATCTTACCGGTAACAGCACTTGCTGCAGCAACAGCCGGGCTTGCCAGATAGATTTCAGAATCCACATGTCCCATACGACCTACAAAGTTACGGTTGGTTGTTGACACACAGCGCTCATTTTCTGCCAGAATGCCCATATAACCACCCAGACACGGTCCACAGGTCGGTGTGCTTACTACAGCTCCTGCCTCGATAAAGATCTTTAACAGACCTTCTTCCATTGCCTGCAGATATATCTTCTGTGTTGCCGGGATCACGATACAGCGGATACCCTTTTTCACTTTGTTGTCTGCCAGGATCTCTGCCGCAATACGCAGGTCATCGATACGTCCGTTGGTACAGGAACCGATAACTACCTGATCGATCTTCACATTTTCTGTGATCTCATCGATTGTTTTTGTGTTTTCCGGCAGATGTGGGAACGCGATGGTCGGACGCAGTGTGCTAAGATCAATGGTGTATTCCTCATCGTAAACTGCATCCTCGTCAGCTTCAAATACTTTCCATTCCCGCTTGGAATGTTCTTTCATGTATGTCATAGCTACATCATCAACCGGGAAGATACCGTTCTTTCCACCGGCTTCAATTGCCATGTTGGCAATAGTAAAACGATCATCCATGGACAGATCTTTAATGCCTTCGCCTGTGAATTCCATAGATTTATACAGAGCACCATCCACACCGATCATGCCGATGATGTGCAGGATCACATCTTTACCGCTCACCCATTTGGCAGGTTTTCCGACAATATTAAATTTGATAGCAGATGGAACTTTAAACCATGCTTTACCGGTTGCCATACCGGCTGCCATATCCGTACTTCCCACACCGGTAGAGAATGCACCCAGGGCACCATATGTACAGGTATGAGAATCTGCTCCGATAATCACATCGCCTGCTACTGTCAGACCTTTTTCCGGGAGAAGTGCATGCTCGATACCCATTTCTCCGACATCAAAATAATTAGTGATATCATGTTTACAGGCAAATTCTCTTACACACTTGCAGTGCTGTGCAGACTTGATATCTTTATTCGGGATAAAGTGATCCATGACCAGTGCCACTTTATCTTTATCAAATACCGTATCTACTGTCATCTTATCCATCTCATGAATTGCTACCGGTGAGGTGATATCATTTCCCAGTACCAGATCCAGTTCTGCTTCGATCAGCTGTCCTGCTTCTACCTTCTCAAGACCCGCTGCCGCTGCCAGAATTTTCTGTGTCATCGTCATTCCCATGTTTCTGTTCCTCCTGTGTATATAATGTTGAGGGCAAACCTGTTTTACCCCTGGTATCATGAAATTGAGATTTTTTTTCATTTACTGTTTGCTATTGTAACATATCTTGCGATATAATAACAATACATATAAAATATATTCTCTATAACTACAGGTTATATTATTTCATTTGTCACTGACATTCTATACACGGAGGTTTTATATGGAACAGAATCTTTCTCTTTATTATGTATTTCACACGGTCGCAAAAAAGGGCAGTATTTCTCACGCGGCCAAAGAACTATATATCAGCCAGCCCGCTATTAGCAAATCCATTCAAAAACTGGAAGACAATCTGAACACAACCTTGTTCAAACGAAGTTCCCGGGGTGTTACGCTTACCGCAGATGGAGAGATCCTTTTCCAGCATACCAGAGATGCTTTTGATACTCTTGAAGAAGGAGAAGAGATTCTGGCACGCCACCATGCTCTTGGAGTAGACCAGCTTCGTATAGGTGTCAGCACTACTCTTTGCAAATATATCCTTCTGCCTCATCTGCAACGCTTTATAAAGGCATACCCACATGTAAAAATATCCATCAGCTGTCAGTCCACTTACCAGACTCTGACATTACTGGAAGAAAATAAAATAGATATTGGTCTGGTCGGCGAACCGGCGATACAAAAAGGTTTTTATTTTCAGCCACTGCAAAAGATTCAGGATATTTTTGTAACAACAACTGCCTACCTGGAACATCTGGAACTGCGATCAGGTAACGGCGATCTTTTTCAGACCGCTACATTTATGATGCTCGATGAAGAAAATATTACCAGGCAATATATCAATCGTGTGTTTCTGGAACACGGTGTGGAGTTTTCCAATATTCTGGAAGTTTCAACAATGGATCTTCTGATCGAATTTGCAAAGATTGGAATGGGTGCCGCCTGTGTGATTCAGGAATTTGTTCAGGAAGAGCTGGATCGAGGGGATCTGATCACTCTTCCACTGGGACTTACATTTTCTCCAAGACAAATAGGATTCGCCTGCCGTAAACACGAACAGGCGAATCCTGTTATTCAACACTTTCTGGATTTACGAGGAAACATTCTCCCGTAAATTTCAAAGTACTATTTTATTTTTCTTCCTGCAGGATCAGTACATCCCATTTTTTCAGTACCGTTCCTGCCGGAATGACTTCTCCACTGATCAAATCTGTTTTTCCGCCAAGGCTATCCGGAAGAACCTGATCCTCATCTTTGAAGTTCATGACATAATAATATCTGGTGTCGTCAGAAGTTCTGCAGGTCACTTCCAGCCCGGTTACTTCCGGAATCACAGCTCTTACATTCACTTCATTTACCGCCTGATCCAGAATCTTTGCGAGTCCCGCATCATCCATCTGCGTTCCTACATAATACGTTGCACCTTTGCCAAAGGTATTTCTTGTGACTGCAGGCATATCTGCATAAAAATCTTTCTGGTACGTTGCCAGTGCTTTTGCACCTTCCAGATGCAGCAGATCACATAACAGGTTGCAGGATGCTGTAGTTCCATCCGTAAATTTTACTTCATTGACCTGTTCCGGTGCCAGCGCATCAATTTCTTCCACCCATACACCCGCCATGTCACGCAGCGGTCCCGGATAACCTCCAAGATGCACATTGTCAGACTGGTCTACGATACCGCTCATATATGTGGTAATCAGAATACCTCCATTCTTTACAAAGGATTCCAAAGCCTCTTTCATTCCTTCTTTTACCATGTAAAGAACCGGTGCAACCACCATCTTGTACTGTGAGAAATCTGCATCTACCGGAATCATATCAACACTGATATTTCTTTCATAGAAATAATTATAATACTTATGAATCTGCTCTACATATTTCAGATCTTCGGAAGGTCCGCTGGTGTATTCCAGTGCCCAGTAATTTTCCCAGTCAAAAATCAGGCCGACATCTGAAAGATTTTCGCTTCCCAGTGTCTTTGTTCCAAAACTTTCCAGTTCTTTACCAAGCTGAGCCACCTCCCGGAACACTCTGGTGTTTTCCGTTCCTGCATGAGCAATAACAGCTCCATGAAATTTCTCGCAAGCTCCCACACTTCTTCTCAGCTGGAAGAACTGAATCGTATCTGCACCGTGAGCCATCGTCTGATAGCTCTGCGCACGCATCTGTCCCGGACGTTTCAGAGAGTTGTATTTCTGCCAGTTCTGCTGGCTCGGTGTCTGTTCCATCAGCATAAACGGTTCATGTTTCAGGCCTCTCATCAGATCATGTTTCATGGCAATCATGCTCCAAGGAGTATCGTATGCCGGATAGTTATCCCAGGATACCACATCCATTTCTTTCGCCCATTTGAAATAATCCAGATCTTTAAACGTTCCCATCAGGTTTGTTGTGATGACTACTTCTTGGTTATATTTACGAACTGCATCTCTCTCCAGCTTGTAGCATTCCAGAACACTGTCAGAATTAAATCTTCGATAATCTATGGAAATACCCGCAAATGCGGTTTTCTCTGTTCCTATGCCTTCACTTAATGCATTCGGAACCACCACATCATCCCAGTCATATACGGTATGTCCCCAGAATTCCATGTTCCATGCTTTGTTCAGTGCTTCTATTGTTTTGTATTTGTCTTTTAACCATACACGGAAAGCATTCTGACAGTTGTCGCAGAAGCAGGTCACTCCGTATTCGTTATTGATATGCCAGCAGGTCACATGCGGGTTGGAGGCATAGCGTTCCGCGAGCTTATCTGCCATTGCAGAAGCATATTTGCGATATACCAGAGAATTCGGACAAGCATTATGACGCTGACCAAAACGATGCTGTCTGCCTTCATAATCGGTACTCATTACTTCCGGATATTTTCTGACCATCCATCCAGGAAGTGCTGCTGTGGAAGTGGCAAATACAATATCATAATTTTCTTCCGAAAGCATCTCTACGATCTTATCCAGTTCCGCAAAGTTGTATTCATGCTCTGAGGGCTGAATCTTTGCCCAGGAGAATACATTGATCGTAGCGCTGTTGATCCGCGCATCTTTGAAGATTCTCATATCTTCTTTCCATACTTCCTCCGACCACTGATTTGGATTATAATCTCCTCCATAAAGAATTCTTTTGAATTTTGGCTGCATAAAACTGCTCCTTTCGTTTTGTCCATTTCTATAATTATCCGAATCTATTTTGTTTGTTTCTGATAACCATTTGTTATCTGTATTATACCTCTTATTTTTTCAGATTTGTATAACAAGACATACTTCTTTCTATAACATTTCGAAACAAATTGACAGATGTTTTTTCTGTGTGTTACCATGAATCTGAAAATACATCAGTCTGTGCGAAACTTCATTTTCGTACCATTCGATAATAATTCTTGCGGAGGTTCTTCCTATGCCTATCTATTTTAATTCGGCTCCCACAGACTTTCCCTTTCAGTTTGATTCCATCGGTAACAACTGGAATCAGGAGCCCACACTACGTCCGGATGGTTTTCCGGTTTATCATTATCTGCAGACTCAGGAAGGAAGCGGCATCCTCTCTATTGATGAAAAAAAATATACCATTGGAGAAAACCAGGGAGTACTTCTTGCCCCTGGGATACCACATGTTTACCATTCTGCTTCAGGTCAGTGGATTACTTTGTTTGCCACTTTCAGTGGTTCCATGAGCCCTTATTTTTCTGCCTTATTTGGTTCTTCTCATTTACTTTTTTTTGAAGACGAAAAAGCTGCCTCTATCCGGAAGCTGATTGACCAGGCCGTTCTTCATCATCAGGAAACACCGACAGATCCTCAACTTTTGTCTCTGGAATGTTATCAGGTGCTTTTACAGTTTATCGGGGGACTTCAGTCTAATCCTTCTCAACAGCCAGCCTGGGAAAAATATGTTCGGCCGGTTCTTACCATTATCCATAGCAGATATATGGAAGATCTTACCGCTGACGCACTCAGTCAGAAAGTCTTCGTCACACCGCAATATCTGTCCCGGCTTTTTTCCAGGTATCTTGGATGTTCGGTCTACGAATATCTGACCAAATTCCGAATCAGCAAAGCCAAGGAACTTCTGGTCAGTCACAGAACCAGGAAAATACAGGATATCTCCCAGGATGTGGGCTATACCGATGCCAGTCATTTTGTTCTGATGTTTCGAAAAACAACCGGAATGACACCTTCAGAATTTCGGAAAATCAATTAAACCGAGTTTAAATTCCGCATCGTAACTGTTCAGTACCTTCACAGTTACGAGCAAAAATGCATTTAAAATCACCTTCGGTGATGGCATTTTTGCTTGTATGTCTCGGGATTTTGGCATATTTATGCCAAAACACCTCGCGGGATAATGGCTACTGAATAGTTACTCCGCATCACAATATTTTGTTATTTTTCATCAAGAACACTTGTTCTTTTCTCTGTTCTATGGTATCCTGAGATTATAATGTTAAGGATAAAACACTTTTGAATCTCACATCATATTATATTACAGGAGATAATAACACATGGATGGGTATCAATTTGAATATCAGTGTGCAGAAATTTTAAAAAGGAATGGATTCTCCAGAGTTCAGGTTACCCAGAGTTCCGGAGATCAGGGCGTTGATATTATTGCCCGTAAACATCGGAAAAAATATGGAATCCAGTGCAAATATTATTCATATCCGGTAGGAAACAAAGCTGTACAGGAAGCCTATGCCGGTGCAAACTTTTATGACTGTGATAAGGCCATGGTAATGACCAATCTCACCTTCACCCGGGCAGCCACAGAACTGGCAGAAAAACTGGAAGTCGAGCTTTGGGATCACTGCCCCACCACACGATACTACAGTCTGCTGTTTAAACTTATGAGCCTGATGAATATTGTATTTTTTTTATATGGAATTCTGTTGTTGTTTTTTATACAAAACAAAGATACCTTTTCTTTTCATCTGCCCGGTGGAGTTCTTCTTGGTGTCCTTCTGGTAGCTGCTTCAGTCTTCGGTTTTCTTGGATGGCGATTTGTTCTCTGCAATCTGGCAGCAGGTGGTATCTATCTGTACCTGTCTCTCCATACAGTTTTGTTGCCGGCAATCACCAGTGCGGCTTATTCAGATATCCAGCTGCTTGTTCTGATTCCGACAGCTGTTTATTTATTGCATGCCTGCTGGCTTGTGGGGCACAAACGGCATTGACACGATCTCCGTGTTGCCTACTTGTTGCCTATGCCTCTTTTCCGCCCGTTCTTTCGACATATTGCATATGCAAAAAGCCCCGGAAATTAAACTTTCCGGGGCTTTCTGTGTTTATCTCGTGCTTACATATAGTACTTTGGATTAGTTGTTGATCAGTTTGTCATCTTCGTTGTTCCAGCTGTACAGCTTACGGATCTCTTTACCAACTTTCTCTGACGGATGTTCAGAAGCCAGTTTACGCATAGCTTTGAAGTGAACCTGACGACCTGCAGGAGACATGTCAAGCAGGAATTCTTTTGCAAAAGAACCATCCTGGATATCTGTCAGAATCTGTTTCATAGCTTTCTTTGTTTCTGCTGTAACGATCTTTGGTCCTGTGATGTAGTCACCGTATTCTGCTGTATTGGAGATAGAATATCTCATTCCTTCGAAACCTGACTGGTAGATCAGATCTACAATCAGTTTCATCTCATGGATACATTCGAAGTATGCATTTCTTGGATCGTAACCTGCTTCACACAGAGTTTCGAAACCTGCCTGCATCAGGGCACAAACGCCACCACACAGAACTGCCTGCTCACCGAACAGGTCTGTTTCTGTTTCTGTTCTGAAAGTTGTCTCCAGAAGACCAGCTCTTGCTCCACCGATTGCCAGACCATAAGCCAGTGCTCTTTCCAGAGCTTTTCCTGTAGCATCCTGTTCTACAGCTACCAGACAAGGAGTACCTTTACCAGCCTGATACTCACTTCTTACAGTATGTCCAGGTGCTTTTGGTGCGATCATGGTTACATCAACGTTCTTCGGAGGTTTGATGCATCCGAAATGAATGTTGAAACCATGTGCGAACATCAGCATGTTACCTTCTTCCAGGTTTGGCTCAATATCTTTTTTGTACATATCAGCCTGCAGTTCATCGTTGATCAGGATCATGATAATGTCAGCTCTTTTAGCTGCTTCTGCAGCTGTATATACTTCAAATCCCTGTGCTTCTGCTTTTGCCCAGGATTTGCTTCCTTCATACAGACCAATAATAACATTACATCCAGACTCTTTTGCGTTCAGAGCATGTGCATGTCCCTGGCTGCCGTAACCGATAACGGCAATTGTCTGTCCTTCCAGCATAGATAAGTTACAATCTTCCTGGTAATAAATTTTGTTTGCCATTTTTTTGTTCCTCCTAAAATGGATATTTTTCTATTGTTAGGGGGTTTCCCCTCTAGCACACTATGTAATTGACAGCTTTTCGCTGTATCTTCTGACCGGGCTTTTCATCCGGTTTCACGTTTTTATAAAACTAATACGTAATCAGATCCACGTGACAGTCCGGATACTCCGGTTCTTGCCAGTTCCAGAATCTCATTACCATCTGCCAGAAGCTGGAGAAATGCCTCCAGTTTTGATTTTGAACCTGTCAGTTCCAATACCATGGAATCGACGGACACATCTACAACCTTCGCACGGAAAATCTCTGCGATAGATGTGACATTCTGTCTGTTTGCCTGAGATACTCTCACTTTTATAAGAATCAACTCTCTGATAACACTGGCATCCGGTTCAAGAATCTTGATATCTCTAACATCCACCAGTTTGTTCAGCTGCTTTGTAATCTGCTCGAGGACATCATCATCTCCGCTGCAGACAACCGTCATACGGGAATATCTCGGGTCTGCGGTTACACCTACTGTAAGGCTGTCTATATTGTAGCCTCTCCGGCTGAACATACCGGCGATTCTTCCTAAAACACCGGCTGTGTTATCTACTAAAATAGATAAAATTCTCTGTTTCATATTCTTTCCCACTTTCTCTTGGTAATGTGTAAAACAGCTTTGTTCTTCATTCTACCAACTCTGTCCTTCTTTGTCAATGCATAATTAACTAAAAAACAACACCCTTTTTGTATTTTTTTATGCTATAATTATGGAATAGTGTAGTAGTCAGAAAATATTGATCCGTACTTCATACTTTCCCAATCCTGGTACCATTGAGACGTCCGAAGTATGTATGCATTTGCGGTTTTAACGAAAGGAGGCGTATCATTATGTTTTGTTCAAATTGTGGTGCTGAGCTAAAAGAAAGTGATGTCACCTGCCCCTACTGCGGTATGCTTCAGCCTGCCGCTGCTGAATCTGAATACATGCAAAAACTCGAACATCTGAAACAGGATGTACAAAATCTCAAAGCTGTTCCCACAAAGGAATACACCAGAGAACTGCGCCACCAGGGGATTTTTACTGCTAAGATTGTTCTTATTATTTTCTGTATCTTTCTTCTGCTCTTCGTAACAGGGGTATCTGTCTTTTACGGAAGCAGCTATCTGGAAAAGAAAGAACTCCGAAAAGAAAATGCATTTGCAAAAGAGTATTTTCCAAAATTAAATGAGTTATATGCTTCCGGGAATGATGAAGAAGTGTATACATATATCAACAGTTTGTATAACCTGGATGGAAGCACTGCTTTATATCGTTGGAAACATATGGATTACTACAATTATTACACTTTATATATGGATGTAAAGTTTTTAAACGATGCCATCGCTGACAACAGTTACAATGAATACGATATCAGTACAGGATTCTATTCTGCCATGGTTCTTACCAGAGAAGAATTTTCTTCGTATCACAAAAACAAACTGACGGATGCAGAACTTGTCAAATTGGACACATTTATTCAGGAGTCAGACTCTCTGTTGCTGGAACATTTTCATCTGACTTCTGATGAGGCTGATCAGGTTTATCAGGACTGTCTGGATGACGGGTATCTGAGTTATAAAAAATGTATGGATTATACAGCCAGCCATAAAAATCAATTTTCATAAGGAGGAATAACAGATGAAATGCCCTCATTGCGGCGCACAGATCGGTCTGGAGGAGAAATATTGTCCTTTCTGTGGCCTTCCAAACGAATTTGCCAGAAAACATCAGGAAGATATGGATCGATACGAGCAGGAATTTCAGCAAACTCAGTCTGAAGTTTATCAGAAGACCAGACATTTTACCAGTCTGACTGTACCTTTGACTGTCATTTTCGTTCTGATTTTATTAAATATTGTTTCTTTTGTTTTTGTAGCCAAAAGCTGGGATATCGGCTCCAGTCTTCAAAAGCAACAGATTCACAGCCATCTCAGCAAACACCAGGAAAATATAGATACTTATATCCAAAATGGTGATTTCTGTGGACTTTCTTATTATTACAGCCAGAATTCTCTGTATTATGAAGATGCATTTGACAAATACAACGCCCTGATCAGCGCCTCTGATTCCTATCGTAATATTTATCGAATTCTTGTGGATACCAGCAGTTCCTGTAATAATTACTATTTCGATTCAGATGAGATTTCTCATACCATCACAACACTTGCGCGTGATGTCCATGATATTTATAATCTCGAAGATAATTACTCTTATAACGCAGAAGAATATTTTACAGACGAAACCAATGCTGCTCTGACAGATCTGCGTACCCAGACAAAGGCTATTCTGGTGGCTTATGCCGGTCTTACTCCTGAAGAAGCGGAAGCACTTCCGGATCTCTCATCCAGAAAGCAAAAAGAATACCTAGAAAGGGGGCTTGAAAAACGATGAAACGATTTTCACCTGGAAAACTGATCTGTGGTATTATCACTATTATCCTGACCCTCTCCTGTCTTCTGATGATTGCCATCGGAATCTCAGAGATCAGAGATTCCGCTTCTGTTCCTTCTTATTATCTTGATGAAGAAGATTATATTTCCACCCTGCAACAGGAAGATTACATGAATCTATATGATATGACCTGCAGGGACTGCATCCCTGATAAGAAATTGAGTTCCAATATCAAAGCCTGTCAGGCAGTAGCCAGATATTACCAGGCAGCTACTCTGTATAAAGCTTACGTACTAACAGGCGACAATCTTGCTATCACCCGTCAGGTACAGCAGATGGAACAATATGCGGCACAAACCGGTAATTACAGTGACTACGTCGAGAAGATCAATCAGTTACTGGAACTGGATTCTCTTCACACGGGGGAAACTGCCACCAATTAAATCGGAGGAAAGATTCGTACTTCGAATTGGTCCTTTGTATGTACCTATAACAAAACATCGATTACGCCTTATTTCATAAAAGCGAAATCGATGTTTTTTCTTTCTATCACCACATAAATGAAATTTTATTTCACAAACATTTTCTCCTGTCAGGCAGCCGCATTTGCATTGATCGTATCTATTACTTTTCGGATTCCCATCCATACCGTCAAATCAGTAAATATTTCCACAACACTTCCCTGATCGGTAAATGGAGATTCCTGAAGTACCGAAAGGTCTTTCATCATTCCATTATGTACGATATACTCCACGATCTGATTCACAAAATAAATCTGTCTGCTGTCAAGGCTTGTGCTGTTCAAATACTCTGAAAACGCTTCTTTCGCCGCATTCATATCAAGTCCTACGATCTCCCGGACAAATTCACCCAGTGGTTTTGTTCCGATCTCCTGCTCATAGTCCTGTTTTGTTCCGACTTCCTTCCACAGAATCTTTTCAAGACTGGCAATATCCGTAGTTGTCAGCGGCTGATTTGTTTTTAATTTTGCTATTGCAAGAGTATCCTGATGTTGGCGGATATAATATTCAGCTTTTTCTTTGTATTTCTTCAAGTCATCATTTTCAAGCTCTGATTCTTTCCAGTTAATCGACAGTAATTCATCCTGGAAATTTGTATTATACGGAACTACATCTTTGGACACATATTTCATCAAATCACGAAGTCTCTCTCTGATTTCTTCAAATTCATTAATCCCTGCGTCTTCCACATAACTGGTATGAAGAATCTTCTGAATATAATCCGCCTGTGCCTGAATCTCCGGAATATTTGCAACACCGGCGATTCCTTTTACCTTTTTCATCAGATCTCCGCGTGCCCTGGTATATTTTTTACCAATCAGATACGCCAGTTCTATTCCATACATCAGCGCATCAAATCGTACCGCACTTGCCTCGTCTGCATCCGGTATAAGTAACGGTGCAACTTCTTCCCTGACGATCAGAGTGTCCTCATATGTGATGCCCTGATAATTTGTCTTGTCTGAATATAGTTCCACATACTTCAGATGCTGCCGAACTGCGAAATTATCTTTTTTCAATTCCCGAACCTTTTCACTCATCTGTTCTACAAGTGCTTTTCGATACGCAATGAGTCTGTCCGTCTGATATTCTATATCCTGTAGCTTATAAGAAATCTCAAACTTCAGGTTAAAAATTGCTCCCTGCAACGCAATCATATTCGCAGTAGCTTTTCCCTGATTCATACGGAAAAATTCAAAATTCCCACAAAAGTCAAAAATATAAAATTTCTTTTTATCTTCTCCGTCAATCAGACCCTGGCAAAGTCTTGTGCCCCTTCCGATCATCTGCCAGAACTTTGCCTTGCTCATTACTTTTTTAAAGAATACAAGGTTCAACACTTCCGGCACATCAATTCCCGTATCCAACATATCTACGGAAATAGCAATCTGCGGCATTTTTTTGGGATCTGAAAATTCATCGATTGCACTCTGTACGTATGTTGTACGGTTATCGATGACTTTGGCATAGCCCTTCAGATGGGGATATTCCTTCTCAAATATCTCAAAAATCGTTTCTGCATGTTTATGGTTTTTAGCAAAAAGAATCGTTTTTCCCAGTTTCTGACCATAATCAATTTTTATTGCATGTTCCATCAGAATATGCAACACCTGCTTAATCGTATCCTCGTTAAAAATCCAGGTATTCAGTGCAGAAGAACTGATGGAGTCCGGAAGATTTCCGTCTTCCTCTGTAAATGTTCTTTCGTACTCTTCCTTGTCCTCTTCCGATAGCTCATCATAGACAATTCCCTGTTCAATGAATTTAAGCTTTGACTCCACAGAAACATAATCCACAAGATATCCGTCTTTTACCGCCTGCGCCAGATCATACCCGTAAGTCGGAACCCCATTATCCAGTTCAAAAACATTGTATGTATTTTTGTCAATCTCATCTTTCGGTGTCGCAGTAAGACCGATCAGCGGAGCATCAAAATAATTGAAAATGTCCCGGTATTTATTATAAATCGAGCGATGCGCTTCATCACATATAATCAGATCAAAATGGCCGCAAGTAAATAATTTTCCTTCCCGGTCTTCTACATCATCAATACAGTTGATCATAGTTTGATAGGTAGAAAAAACACAGCGTGCATTGTAATTATCCTTTTCTTCTACCAAATTTGTACAGGACAGATTCCGCAACAGATTCGCAAAACTTCGTTTTGCCTGCGTAACAAGAGAATTTCTGTCTGCCAGAAACAGAATATTCTTCACCCATCTTGCATCCATTAAAACTTTACATAAAGCGATCACAGTTCTTGTTTTTCCGGAACCAGTAGCCATGACAAGTAGTGCTTTTCTGCGGTTCTTTTCTTCAAAACTGCTACACACTGCCTTAATCGCAGCCTCCTGATAATAACGTCCTGCGATTTCTTTATCTACAACCGCATATTTCAGACTTGTCCGCATCGACAGTAAATTAAACCATTTCTCCAGATCTCTTTTTGAATAAATGGTTGCACATTTTCTTTCCGGATATTTTCCATCATCGATCCGTGTTTCAAAACCATTCGTAAGAAAAATCACCGGTCTTCTCTGGTGCTCTTTTTCCAAAATATCCGCATATAATTTCGCCTGTTGCCGTCCTTTTACCACATCCTCACAGGTACGTTTTGCTTCAATAATCGCCAGCGGACAATGCCTGTCATCATATAACACATAATCTGCATAGCCCACACCTGATTTATTTGGCATACCGGTAAGCGGTACTTCGTTGATCCAGTCTTGTCCCTGCGTCCATCCGGTTTCCGTGAGCATGGCATCAATATACATTTTCCGTGTCTCATATTCTGAAAGATCAAGCGGCTTCGGCACATATGTTGCCTGCTGTTCCTGTCTCCGGGCAGATAACGCTTCTTTTAACGATGCATTCTCTTCCATCAGTTTCTTCAGGTCCAGTTCCTGTTGTGCATACTTTTCCTGATCTTTTTCCAGTTTTTCTCTGGCTACTTTTGCATCTTCTCTTGATTTTTTTGCTTTTTCGATACGCGCTGAAATAAGTGTTTTATCAAAATTTCGTTCCTGATAATTCACCGCATAACAACACGCAACATAATCGAGAAAAATGAAAAGATTTTCCAGGCAAAGCATCGCTTCATCCCTGCCCTGTTTTCTGTTACCGTGAGCTACATTATTACCGCATCTTCGTATATAATCCATTCGATTCCACAAATCTCTCCCTACAAGCTGACGGTAATCTTCTGCATTCAGAAGACTTTGCAGGTTATCCTGAAACGGCATCTCCAACGCTTTATCCACAGAATACATCCACTTCACAGCAAATTCCATCGCTCTTCGACTGTTCATGATACTCGCTTCGGCATCTATGAGGATGATTCTCTCGGCGGAAATTGCAACATTAGCAAATGGAGCAAATTGGGGGTCATTTTTTAGATAATCAAAGTTTGTAACCATGGTTACACCTCCTTTGGGGTGAACTTTTGTATGAAATAGTATTAATATTCTGAAATTTTCGAGTTTTATTGACTATATTATAACATTAAATGATGATTTTGGTAGTATAACTTTTGATTTGTTGACTTGTTTTATAAAATCAGCAAACTGGCTCTGTAATTTCATCGGCGGAACAGGTACTACCAAATTAAGAATATCTTTATTTGAAATATTAGCCTGTCGAACACCTCTACTGATACCAGTAAGTTTTTTCTTAATCTGTTCAAACTTAAGCAATTGGGACAGATAGAACTTATCTATTCCCTCTATGATTTCAAGTTTTGCATTTCGCTGATTAAGATAATACATATCATAATCATCACCTAATATGCAGACGTTTCCGTAATCATCCTTGCCAACAGTTCCAGTCAGTGACATAACCAAATCACCAGGATGCATTGCATATCTATCAAGATTTTCATCCTCTTGCCAATAAACAAGATTAACAGGTCTGAACAATCCTGCATTAATATTTCCGATTCTAAGAACCGGAATCCCGCTTTCTTCACTGAAGCCATCACTCTTAAAGGCATACCCTCCAACTACATTCAGTTTTTCAGATAATGCACATTCATTCCATCCATTTGGATTGGTCTCTGGGTCACCAAACATCTCGACAAATCGGGCTCTTATGATGTCATCTAGTAACTTTAATTCTTTTTCTCGTTGCTCCTTTATTTTTGTGATTTTATTTAACTTATTCACAACATTTAATTGTTCATCCATCGGTATAAATGGAATTTTCATTTTCCTCATTGCTGCCTGTGTAAGTTTCTGCCTTGTCGCACCATTCACCATTCCATCTGTTTTATAAAACATAAGTGAATAGCATAAATAATCGACATTTAACCCTGATTTTGGTTTTAACACATGTGCATGATTATTTACCCAACATTTTCCAGACACTCTATATGCAATAGGTTTATCTTTCGAACCAAAATTACCTCCGTCTTCAGCTAATAAAACTAACTCATCATTAAAAATATAGTCTGCCACATAATCCTGTATCCCGTTCGCACCATAGTATGGATATGGACCCTTTTCTCTATTTTCCGTTGTTATAGGTATTCTCATCGAATCCAAAATTTCACAGCAATTCTCTATGAATATTTTTTCCATATGCAATTTTTACAAATCCGAATTTCTTAATTCAGATACTTCTGGTGGGATGTCTTTACATTGTTTTGGTTTACCATCGCATACTGCATTGTAGTATCGATCTGCGAATGTCCCAGTATTTTTTGTACCTGTTCAATGGGCATTCCTTTATCGATCGCTCTTGTTGCCATGGATCTTCGGAATTTATGCGGGTGGATTCGTTCCAGTTGTAGTTTTCTTCCAAGATTGCGAAGCCGTATCTCTACACCACTGATTTTTAATCGATCGTATGGTGCGTCCAATGTAACAAATAAGGCTTTATTATCATCTTTTCTATGTTCTATGTACTCTTTCAGATGAACTTTTGCCTTTGCATCAAAATAAACTCTTCGTTCCTTATCTCCTTTTCCGTAGACAATACATTCTCTTCCTTCCAGATCGATATCATCCACATTCAGATTTACCAGTTCACCGACTCGGATTCCCGTAGAGTACAGCAGATCGATCATTGCCAGATCTCTTTTTTCTTTGCATCCGTCCCTCAGTTTTTCAATTCCTTCATCGGAAATCGTACTTTTTACCACCTTTTTTGTCTTGATTTTATGAATTCGTTTCATCGGGCTTTTTAAAATATAATCTTCCTCTTCCAGCCAGGAAAAGAAACTGGAAATATTTCTGCGTACATTATCAACGGTCACATTGGAACAATTGTTTCGTTTCTGATAATTTGCCAGATATTCTCTTATTTCTTCTGTTGTTATCTTTCGTACACTTCTTTCTGTCGTGGAAAGCATATGTTGTACAGTCATCTGATAATAAGCAATGGTACGCTCCGAACACCCCTCAATTCTCTTAGCCGAAAGAAACATATTCAGGAATTCTTCATTTGATATTTCCGTTTTGCAACTTCATTTTCTGTAAATGTTCGGATAATAACTTCCTGAAGTTTTTTCATCTGTGGAATGGATAAATACTCTGACATTTCATTTAATACTACTACTATTTTTTCTTCCATGCTGATACTCCTGTCTTTCGTACCAGCATCCTACAACCATTTTTCTTAAAGCATTTTATTTTCTCTGTATGATTCGAACAGATATGAGGGATTCTCATAGTATACGCTACTGTTATAATCATCGATTTTAGGAGCAAGAAATGAGTTATAAACTTTCACTAACGCGTCAACAATGCTTATATTTTCGTACTCTGCTACCTGTTTTATCAGTCGTTTATATACTTTTCCGATATCCCAATGGGAAGGAATGGCATATTTACATTCTGCCACATTATCAAAAGTCCCATTTTTTATCCGCGCTTCCTTTATAAACTCATCGCTTACCTGATCAATATTTTCACAATGATACACATCTGCCAGATCATAGATCTTCTCTATCCGTTTTTTACCAAGCTGATTGACAACATCCGCCCGCACATTTTTTGTCTTTCTGGCAATGTAATCGATCAAACCACAGGTAAAGAAAAGGTCGTTATCTTTCCTTGATTCTCTTCCACTTCCTACCATCATAACACCTCACAATCTCTGTATTCCAGGCATTTCAGAGCTTCATCCGTGCAGAATACAATCTGGTGTGTCGGATATTTGAATCTCGCAAGTGCCCAGAACTGTTTTCTTGTAAGCACACCATCGATGTAATCCGAAATATAGTTATAAATCTGGTCATCTGCCATCGCTCCGATCACGATATCATAACCATGGTCTTGTCCACTCCGACACGAAACAATGAAATCGAGCCATTCTTCAGTCATTTCCTTGAATTCTTTTATGTTCAAATCAGAATTCAGGCGCACATCATAGATGGAAACTACTTTTGTGTTATAACGTTTCGCCCATCTCTGCGCCTGTTCTTTAATAATTGTGCAGTAAAATCCTGTTCCAAAGTCTTTTGTATTACGACCTTTTCGTATCTCCGGCTTTTCCACCGCCTGATAACCTCCATGATATACTGTCATCATCGCCATTTCCACATCACCTCACCCAAAATACTGCTGCATCAGACTGTCGAATAGTTTCTGTGTTTCATCAAGGGCTTTCTGCACCTTAACTTTTGATTTGTCGACTTGTTCTGCAAACGCATAATATCTATCTTGTACTTCCATCGGTGGCTTAATTATTTGAAAACCAGATACTATTGGAACATTAAGATTGGGCATTGTTTGTCCTACAGCCATATCTTCTATAGTTTTCTTAAATGATGGAAACGATATTATTTTTTGAATATAATCAGCAGTAACTTCCCCTTTAGTTCTGATAAACATGCTTCCTGTTCCACACAGGAATCCATCTTCAGGAACAACTGCGCATCTACCCATTTCACCTCTTCTCCCCATTACAACATCCCCTGTTTTTAACTGATACGCTGATAATTCTTCATATTTTTCATCAGAAATTGTAAGTTTATCATCTGGAGAAACCTTACCATCAACAATATGCGAAGGATTTAGTAACGGATGTCCACCATCAATATAATCTTCCTTATGTAGTAGCGAACCAAAAGGTCCAATCTTAATATCTGCCAAATCAGAAAGTGTAACCTTATCATATCCATAAGGATTAGAAACTGGATCTCCAAACATCTCGACAAATCGGGCTTTGATAAGGTCGTCCAAGGATTGTAATTCTTGTTTTCTAAGTTCAATAACCCTCTCAACTTTCTTGAGTTTATTAACTATAGAAATCTGTTCATCATGAGTACAAACAGTAATATAGATTTTATTCATACCCTGTCTTGTTATCTGCGGTTGTGCTGAACCACTGATAACCTTGTTAAAATCATAATGTTTAAGACAGTAATATAAATATTCCATTTCTATGTCACTTCTTACATCGTCCAAGCACATTGCATTTCCTGTAACATAAGCTTTAGGAACTGTTATGTTTATTGAACCACAGGTTGCTCCTCTGCAAGTAACTGCAACAACTGGATTCTCATGATTAAACTCACTATAATATCCGATTATTCCATTCGCACCATAAACAGGATAACCTTCTTCCAACAAGTCACTTGTCGGAATAGTCTTCCACTGTTTAGGATTACATATATCTGATAATTTTATTTTTGCCATCTACATCATCCCTACAAATCCGAATTTGTATTCCTTTCGTAATTATTTTTCATATCTCTTGAACTGTATTTTGATTGTGTTATAGTAATAATAGTCAACTTGTGATGGATAAAAGCTGGGTTCCCGAATGGGAGTAGGTACTTTTGTACCGAAAATCCTTTGCTCCTGAAGTTGACTATCATTTTATTTGCTATAATCCCAACAATTTCTCCAGTTCATCCATCTCGTTTCCGATCTCCATCTCCAGTTCCCGGATATTTGCCATGATTTCAGATGTTGGCGGGTATTCTACCGGGATGTATTCGACTTCTTTGTATTTGTTGATACTCAGGTCATAGCCGTTGCCCACGATCTCCTGTTTTGGAACCAAGAAAGATTTTTCTGTACGTTTTCTGTCAGTTTCTTTATCGAGATGCTTAAAGCGTTCAACGATATCCGGAATATCATTTTCGGTGACAGGCGTTCGTTTATCATCCAGACTAAACCCATCTGCTGTCATATCGTAAAACCATACCTGATCGGTTCCGCCATGTTCTGTTTTTGTAAAGATCAGCACTGCTGTAGAGACTCCTGCATACGGTTTGAATACACCGGATGGCATGGAAATAACGGCTTCCAGTCTCTGATTTTCTACGATTTCTTTTCGGATCGCTTTATGTGCTGTGGATGAACCGAACAAAACACCATCCGGTACGATACATGCACATCGTCCGCCTACTTTCAGGATTCGTAAAAACAATGTCAGGAATAATAATTCTGTTTTCTTTGTTTTGCATACTTTCAGCAAATCTCCGGATACCGATTCGGTATCCAGACTTCCTTTGAAAGGAGGATTTGCCAGAACCAGAGAATAAATATCTTTATCTGTATTCTGATCGGATAAACTGTCTCTGTATTCAATAAACGGATTGTCGATTCCATGAGTCATCATATTCATCGCACCAATACGGAGCATGGTTCGATCCATATCATAGCCATGGAACATCTGATTCATGTAATGATCTTTTTTCTTTTTATCATAAAAAATTTCTTCTTTTTTTCTCGTTCTTAAATACTCTCCTGCTTCCACCAGAAATCCGGAAGTTCCACACGCCGGGTCGCAGATAACTTCATCACTGGAAGGATTTGTCATTTCCACCATCATTCGAATAATATGTCTTGGTGTTCTAAATTGTCCGTTCCGACCGGACTGAGCGATTTTAGACAGAAGATACTCGTACACATCTCCCCTAACATCTGTAGCCTGTATCTCGCTCATTATCTTATAAATTTCATCCAAAGCATCCACTACTTTCGACAACACCAGTGGTGTCGGGAGTTTAAAAATTGCATCATCCATATATTTCGAATATGCACTGTTTTTGTCGCTATGCAAGGTTTTGATAAACGGGAAAACCCATTCCTGCATCACCGTGTACATACGATCCGCCGGAAAATCACGAAACACGGACCATTTTAACTGTGAACCGTCAATGCTTCTCTCACCGATCTTAACCTCTTCCGCAAAAATGCTCTGATATGAAAGTCCCAGCATGGCACTTTCTTTTGCTTTTGTGTTATCCGATTCGTCCAGATCATGAATAAACATCAGATATGTAATCTGTTCTATTACTTCCAGTGGGTTTACCAGACCTCCTGCTGCAAAGATATCCCACAAACTGTCAATTTTATTTTTTAATTCTCCTGTAATCATTTTCTATTCTCCATTCTATTTATTATTCCAGATGTACTTTGTATATCTGCCACCGCCAATTTTCTCCACCATACCGGATGTAACCAGTTCCGCAAGCGTTCTCTGTACCGTTATCGAACTGATATCCGGACATATTTTTAGAATTTCTGCTTTGGTAATCGGTCCAAGTGTCGTACGAATCACTTCTTTTACCCGCTCCGGTTTGGACACACCTGCTACTGTCAGTAAATTTACTCTCGAAGAAAAATCTCTGTATGCAGCAACAATAATTCCCAGCATATACCTTACAAATGGCTCATAATCATTTTCATTCTCATGCCATCCAATCGAACTTTGCTGCAGGCAGTTGTAATAAGATTCTTTCGTCGTTTCTATCAGTTTTTCGATACTGACATATTTCCCCACTATATATCCTGACCGATATAACAGCAACAGGGTTAGCAGTCGACTCATACGTCCATTTCCATCCCGAAATGGATGAATGCAAAGGAAGTCAAGAACAAACATGGGAATCACTACAAGTGGATCCGCCTGTTCTGTCGCAAGTATCTCTTCAAATGCTTTGCACAATTTTTCCATCGCCTCCGGCGTTTCCCATGCCGGAATCGGTTGAAATCTTACAGATTTATGACCGTCGGAATCTTCCTCTTCAATAATATTATCCGATACTTTGTATGTCCCTCCGGCACCAAATCCCTCAAACTTATATAAATCTCTGTGCAACTGTAAAATAATAGATGGTTTGGGAGGAATATAGTCATGATTCTCGTGAATTGTATTTAATACATCTCTGTACCCTGCAATTTCCCGTTCATTTCTACTTCTGGGTCTTGTTGTGTCTTTTACCAAAGCTTTCAGACGTTCATCTGATGTATAGATACCTTCAATTTTATTTGATGCCTCTGTACTTTGAATCTTTGCAATCTCCACAAGCTGTAGCAGCGCATCCGGTTTTGTTTCAATAAACAGCGTCTGTTCTCCCTTAAATTCATGTATCTGTGTCAGATAAGATACCACTTCCGGAGTCAATAATTTTTTCCATTCTTCCTGATATCCAAATTGTCTCATATATTATCTCCATGCATTGATAGTATAATCGAATTATATTCTGTATCTTGATCATTTGTCAATTCAATTATATCATTTTCTTTAAAATGATATAATTGAATTGACAATCCGATATTATAGAGAAAAAACATCGATTATACCTCATTCGACATAAGCATAATCGATGTTTTTCTTTCTACCCTACCACACTAGCCCCAAACGGCATCAGCGACAAGCGTGCCATTTCCCATCCAAAGCAAACAATTCAGGATAGTCCTCCCAGAATACCTCCCAAAATAAACCACAAGATATTACCTAAAAATCATACCTAACCACCGCGCAGTTTTTCACACCCCATGCAGCATATTCTTCATTCGTCATATCGGTAAAATAAGACTGCACAACTCTGGCGATTCCGTTATGGGCAACCAGAATGTAAGTTTTTTCTTTCGATTCTTTCCTGATATCATCGAGAAGATTATAGATTCTCTGTGCCAGACGAAGTGTCGATTCTCCTCCCTCATGGCTGCAGGCAAAGAATTCTTTCGCCTTTTTAAAGTCCTCTCCATCCCGCGGCGTAGATTCCCATTTTCCGAAATTTTGCTCGATCAGTCTCGGTTCTACCCGACATGGGATTCCTGTCATCTCAGAAATCAACTGTGCCGTATCTTTTGCCCGGCTGAGCGGTGAACACAGGATCTCATCTGCCTGGATTCCTTCTGCAAGAATCTTTCTTCCTGTTTCTCTCGCCTGTTCCCGTCCGTATTCGGTCAGTGGGCTGTCGGTGCAGCCGCAGATCTTATTTTCCACATTCCACACGGTCTGTCCGTGACGGACAAAGTAAAAGTGTCCCATTTATTATTTCTCCTCGTTTCTTTCGCAATACTTCTTCAATTCTTCTTTCAACTTCTCGTACCGCATCCGCTTCTCTTTCTTCGCAAAATGCACTTCCCGGAACTGTTCAGGATTCTCCTCATAGTCCAGTACTTCATCGCCGAACTGCTCACTGGTAAGATCAAACTTACAGTCTCCGATCACATTGTAACAGTGATAATTTCCACCCGGTCTGAGGATTCCGTACACTTTACCGCCGAAGATATCCTGCGCCAGAAACGCCGTGATCGAGCACTGCCCCAGTGTCATATTTTCTTTTATCCAGTTCTGCCTCATCCGCGGCGCACAGGTATCCGCACACCAGACATGTGATAATGCATCGTATAAATCAACAGGTGTCTCGATCCCTTTATATTCGGCTGTAATCGCTTTTGCATCTGCGTGTTCCCAGCCCCAAAATCTGTATTTCATAATACTGTATTCCCTCCAAATTTTAAACTAAAAACAAAGCTATACAATTCATTGAAATCATTGTATAGCTTTGTCTGTTACTTATCTTATGTTATTATTTCACTTCCACCAGTTCAATCTCAAAGTTCAGTTCTTTTCCAGCCATCTCATGGTTTGCGTCAAATGTAATAGTTTTTTCATCTTTCGCGTTTACCTTTACTGGGAATGGCTGACCGTACTGGTTGGAAAGATACACCTGCTGACCTACAGTAAGGTCTTCAGAACCTGGAAGCTGGGCGATCTCCACAGTAAAAATCGCATTTGGATCCGACATGCCATAAGCTTCTTCCGGCATCAGATGAACGGTAACCTTCTCACCCACTTCCATAGTTGCTACTGCTTTATCAAAACCAAGGATCATCTGTCCGGCACCGCAGGTAAATTCCAGTGGTTCGCCACGGTCATAGGAGCTGTCGAACTGAGAACCATCGTTAAATGTTCCCCTGTAATGTGTCCGGCAGATTTTTCCTACATTTGGTCCTTCAAATGACGGCTGATGACTTCCGCAGCCACCACCGCAGCCGCTGCAGCCGCCGTCGCCACAGTTCGATCCGCAGGAATGTCCTTCCTCTTCTTCATGATGATGATGATCACAATTTACGCCGGTAGATATCAGTTCTCCTTTCAGGTATGCTTCCACTGCCTGGTCAGCATCACCTTCTGCTCCGGAACATACTTCGATTCCCGCTTCTGCCAGTGCTGCCTGTGCACCACCACCAAGACCTCCGCAGATCAGTACATCAACTCCCTGACCTTCTAACACTCCGGCAAGAGCTCCGTGACCTTCTCCGTTGGAACCGATCACTTCACTGGAAATTACTTTTCCATCTTCCACTTCATATACTTTAAATGTTTCTGTCTTTCCAAAGTGCTGAAATACCTTTCCATTTTCATATGTTACCGCTATTTTCATTTATAAAAATCCTCCTACGTATTTTTCTTTTACAGCGCTTTGTTAAGTATAACACATTTGTCACTGAAATGACAAAGAAATAAATAACTTTTGTTACTACGCCTGTCTTAAAAACACGTTTTCGAGTTTTTATTCCTGATTTCCTGACAATGTAGTATCCAGTGTAAACCAGAATTCCACTCCATTATCATAATTTTTCACACCACACTGCTGATTCATAGACTCCATGATCGCTTTTACGATGGACAGACCGATACCGCTTCCGCCGTACTCTCTCGTCCTTGCTTTGTCTACTTTATAAAATTTGATCCAGATCTTATCCAGTTCTTCTTCCGGAATCGCATCTCCGGTATTGAAAACCGAGGTGCGGATCACACCATTCTCCTGGGTACATCGGATATCTATTTTCTTTTCATTTTTAGCATAATGAATCGCATTGGTGACATAGTTTGTGATGACCTCTTCCACCTTGAATTCATCTCCCCACACATGCAGAGGTTCTGTCTGGTGGAACATAATCTCAACTTCAGCCTGCTGTGCCAGAATCTGGGAAGACTGGATCACTCCCTGTATCAGAGATGTCAGATCAAAACGTTCCATATTCACCTGATCATTACCAAATTCCAGCTGATTCAGTGTCAGCAGTTTCTTCACCATCTGGTTCATCTTTCCCGCTTCATCTATAATCACATCACAATAGAACTGACGGCTTTCTTCATCATCGTTAATATTATCCTGGAGACCTTCTGCATACCCCTGAATCAGTGCGATCGGCGTTTTCAGCTCATGGGAAACATTCGACAGAAATTCTTTTCGCATCTCATCAATTTCTTCTTTTTTTTCAATGTCTTTCTGCAGTTCATTATTTGCCGTCTTCAGTTCCGAAATCGTCTGTTCCAGGGTTTCTGACATCTGATTAAAATTATGTCCCAGCACACCGATCTCATCTTCTCCGCCACTGGTGTATTTTACATCAAAGTCCAGATTCGCCATTCGTCTGGAGATCTCTGTAAGTTCCGTCAGCGGTTTTGTCAGACGTTTTGCCAGAAAAGCGATAAATGCAGCACCGATCACACACACACCTAACGCCACCATCAGATAAAATCGATTGGATAATGCAATACTTTTCTGAATGCTTTCTATCGGTGATCGTACAATAAAGTTTACACCGTCATCCAGCGTGCCCCAGATTTCCAGAAATTCCATGTTCAAACTGGTATCTTTGTTAAACTGAATCGTATAATTATTTGTTTTCTCAATGATCTTATCGCCCTTGGGCTCAAAATTATAAATATATCCGAATAATTTTGCTGCAAGTTTTTTTGATTCACTGTCCCGCAGATTGCTGTAACCTTCCGGTTCAGATCCATTCCAGTCAATGATAACAAACGACAGGTTATTGGTAGATGCAAACTTTAATGTGTCTGTCTTATCCACCGCGTCGTATTCTTTGGCTATCGTTTCATAACTGGTTTTCAATATTTCTTTTTTATTCTCCAGATAATACTGCTCCATGAATGTCATATTCAAAAAAATGATCAATCCCAGAGCGAGTACCAGAAAGCCAAGAAATGCTCCTGTTATCTGCCAGCGTATGGATTTTGATTTTTTCATTGGTCTACCTCGAACTTATATCCCATGCCCCAGATTGTTTTGATATAATCTCCTTTATCTCCCATTTTGCTTCGCAGTTTTTTAACATGGGTATCAATTGTTCGGGCATCTCCAAAATAATCATAATTCCATACATGATTCAAGATTTTTTCTCTGGATAATGCAATTCCCTGATTTTCCATAAAGTAGGTCAGCAGTTCAAATTCCTTGAAACTCAGTTCGATATTTTTTCCGTCCACGCTGACCATATGTGCTGTTTTGTTCAGTTCAATACCTCCGCATGTCAGCACATCTTCCTGTTCTCCGTGACCGGATCTTCGAAGGATTGCCTCTACTCTGGCAACCAGAATCTTTGGACTGAAGGGTTTGGAAATATACTCATCCACTCCCAGGTCGAAGCCCATCAGTTCATCCCGTTCATCACTTTTTGCTGTCAGCATAATGATCGGAACCCTGGAGTGTGCGCGAATCTCACGACATACCTGCCATCCGTCCATCTTTGGCATCATGACATCCAGAATAATCAAAGCGATGTCTTTCTCTTCAAAAAATATATCTACCGCCTGTTCTCCGTCACCGGCTTCCAGCACATCAAAATCTTTTTTCATCAGGAAATCTTTTACCAGTTTCCGCATTCTGCTCTCGTCATCCACAACCAGAATCTTCAGTTTTCCCATTCCTGTTCCTCCTCATAACCATGTGATCTGCTATCACGTTTTATGTGCTCAGTATATATGAAAAATATGTAGCTTTTGTGTTTTTTAACCTCTCTTTTACTTATGTGTGGTCATAAACTGAAAAAGTACTCCCGCCGGGACACAGACAGCCATAATAAGCAGCATCAGAATCCCTGAATCTTTCTGCAGGATCCCGCAGACACCGGTTGCTATGCTCATACCGCCACTGACAGCCATCAGCCAGATAATACATGGGCGGGCATATTTTACTACCAGGATCCCCACAAGAACACCAAAAAGTGTTCCTGCTACCAAAATCAATATTTCCATTTTGGGTTCTATATCCAGCTGACGGACCACCATTAATATTCCATAAGTTGTGAGAACCCATCCCAGAAAAAATGCACCTACAAGGTACACCTCATATCCCAGAACCGCAGTTATGCCCCCTGCTGCCAGTGGCAGAATCCATTTTACATTTCCGGACAACTGCAGAATATACACAGCGGTCATACCTATTCCGGTTCCCAGAAAAAAGCCACAGACTGAAATCCAGAACTTCAACATCCGATACCCCATAAAACAATTCAGAGCCCCAAAAGCAACACGGACAATCAAGAGTAATACAGATAACTGTGCCGCCACCTGTGTAAATTGATTAATTCCGGACAAATAATCCATTCTTCTCTCCCCTTTTGTTTTTATTTTCGTGTATTATACTCTTTTTTTCAAACTCCTGTCAAATATCACCAGAACATGCTCGATCAGCAGTTCTGTATTAACACCAAACAATAAAATTCATAATTACTCAGTACCTTCACAGTTACGAATAAAGAATCTGCGAGAAATACCTCAACATTCCATCATTCTCCCAGCACAGCATCCCTGCGGCATCTGCCATTTTCTGCGCATCCACACAGTATGCCGACATACAGGAATTGTGTTTATATGGTCCTGCAGTCATAATCAAAATATCTGTTATCCCCTCTTCTTCCATCTTTCCGGCAAGCTTTTCTGTCATTATATTATGTCGAAGCTTGTCTTTCTTATATTGAGCCGGATCTTTGCTATCTTCCAACGTAGTCTGCAGTACCAAAGTATTCTTATAACGGAATGCGCGCTGTTTCATTTCTTCTGCCGTTCCACAACTCGGTGGACATGCAGGATTTAAATTATAACAGCCACACCTGTTTTCTTCACAAAAGTTTCGATATTCCGGCACAAAAACCAGTTTCTTTGTATCCATAACGGCAGCATTTGAAAATCCCAGATCTATTGCTTCTTTCACAAGATTCATGTTTTGTATCCCTCCATAATCTAAACGTTATCCTTTGATCTTTCATTTTTAATATCAATCGGTTTATAAATGTTATATATCACCAAAGATAGTATATCACTATTTCGCACCCCTAGTACAGCGTTTCATAAATAACTATACCATACACGCAGGATACTGTTATTTACGAAACGATGTGCCGGCCTGACATATCATTATATTTAAAAAGAAATATAGTGAAAATTTGTAACTATTCAGTAGCCACTGTCCCGCGAGGTGTTTTGACATGAATATGTCAAAATCCCGAGACATACAAGTCAAAATGCCATCACCGAAGGTGATTTTTTATGCATTTTGGCTCGTAACTGTGAAGGTACTGAACAGTTACGAAAATTTTAAATAATGCATGGAATTGTAGAACTATTTCTGGTAAAATATTCTATTAAGAGAAAGTGTGTGACAAATGAAGCAACACGTAATAACACCAATGCAATACTACTTGTAACAGAAGGAGGTTACTTCCAAGATGGGAAATTATTTTGTATGCAGTAAAACAAATCCAATAGTGGAAACAAAGCCTGGAAAGATCCGCGGTTTCCGCATAAACACCACATATACATTCCACGGAATCCATTACGCTGAGGCTGACCGTTTCCAGATGCCTCAACCGATAAAACCGTGGACAGGAATCAAAGACGCATTGGCTTATGGCTATGTATGTCCGTTGTTAAAGCAGGATGAGCCTAACATGGAGGTTCTGGTGCCCCACCGTTACTGGCCCCAGAACGAACATTGTCAAAATCTGAACATCTGGACCCAAAGTCTTGATCCGGATGCGAAAAAGCCTGTAATGGTGTGGCTTCACGGAGGCGGTTTCAGTGCCGGGTCATCCATTGAACATGTAGCCTATGAGGGCGATCACTTAAGTGAGTTCGGTGATGTGGTTGTGGTTTCCGTGAATCATCGTCTGAATATTCTCGGCTATCTGGATCTCTCTCCATTCAGTGAAAAATATAAGAATTCTGCCAATGCCGGAAACGCTGACATGGTAGCTGCATTGCAGTGGATCCATGACAATATTGCCAACTTTGGCGGAGACCCAGAAAATGTCACGATTTTCGGTCAGTCCGGTGGCGGCATGAAGGTGGCAACCCTTATGAATACTCCTGCAGCAGATGGTCTGTTTCAGAAGGGTATCATTGAAAGCGGTGTTTATGAGGCAAGTATTTATCAGAAAGAGGACGGGGACGGCACCGAGATCGTGAAAGCCCTTTTAGAAGAGTTGAAGCTGGATGCATCTGAGATAGAAAAGCTGGAGACTATTCCTTATTATGAACTGGCAAACGCCTATAATAAAGTGGAAGAGAAGGTAGCTGCAAAGGGATGCTATATCGGACAGGGCCCCCTGGAAAACGACTGGTTCCTCGGGAATCCAATCAAATGTGGATTTACTGATCATGCCAAAACGATTCCGGTGATTGTGGGATCTAATATCGGTGAGTTCGATTTTGGTCCCGTTGTGCCCGGAAAGCATGATATGAACCGTGAGGAACTGATCACATTTCTGACGAGAAAATATGCCGATGCAACACCGGAGTTGATCTCTCTGTTTGAGAAGGCATATCCGGACAAATCAATTGCCGACCTGTGGTCAGTGGACACTTTCTTTCGTCCGGCAACCATCGAATTCATTCGCCAGAAATCAGAGTTTTCTGAAGCACCTACCTATTCCTACCAGTTTACTTATGAGTTCCTGATTGACGGGGGAAAAGCCGCATGGCACTGTGCTGAGATTCCATTCGTATTCCACAACATCGACCGAGTGGCTGTCTGCAACGTCCCAGGTGAAACCGACCGTCTCCAGGAACGCATGACCACTGCCTGGATCAATTTTGCCCGATATGGCAGTCCGGATACTCCATCTCTCCCGAAGTGGCCGGTATCTACCCCGGGTGACGAGGCAACCATGATTTTCGACAAGACCTGCGAAGTCCGTCACAACTTTGATCACAAGCTGGTAAAGAAACTTTCGGAAACGGAGTTCAACCCGATGACTCCTGTTGTGGAAAATGAGGAAACCGACGCTTTCTTTATCCATTGATAAGAAGCTGTAATAAAAATATATTCTCATAACTATACAGTAACAAATCCAGAATAAGCTCCGAAATTACAAATTCGAATCTTATTCTGGATTTTTCGATATCTACATCTATAGAAACATATAACCCATAGCAAGATCAGGTATGATTTTAATGACATATCATTTGCAACGATGAACCTCGCATTTAACGTTCGATAGCTTCGCAATACAATTCTGACCATGCAGGAACAAATCCTGCTCCCAGGGCAACTCTTTGTGACGCGATGTGAGACATTGCTGTACCATAAAAAGGCAATCTATTTTTGTCTAAAATCTCGTTTTTAATGGCAGCAACAAGCATCGTGCCTATTCCAAGTCCTTCTGCCTCAGGCATGACATTAATCCCGATCTGCCACATCCTATCACTGTCGCTGGTTGCCCCAGCCATTCCTAAAAGCCTTCCGTCCTTATACGCACCAATGCCTATTTCATCTTTTGGTAATCCGTCAAAAATAAAGGCTTCTCCAAAACGTTTATCCCCTCGAAACTGCTCCAGTTCATCTCCGATGAATATTTTTATATCATAATCCTTTGTGTCAACATCCGATTTTTCCGTAGCAATATAAAAGGGATGCGCCTGTCCGATTCGGCACTGAAATCTCAGAAGACCTTCTTCCACTTTATGAAGACATCCCATATCCATAAACCATGCACCATTTTCCGTCTTGAACTTTTCCCTAGCCCATTGAATAATATCTTTTCGCCCGGATGCAACAATTTTACCGTTCACAGACGCAGCCTTAAAATAACATTCTCCTTCTTTGAAGATTCTGCGACCCTCTAGTTGCTTATATTCCGTGAAGACATTCTCTTTGCTCAGGATTGAATTTACATCCGTGCAAAAATCAATTGCTAACTGCTTTGCCAATATTTCGTTCATTTTCTATTTTCCTTATTATACGGTAGATAAGTGGTCTGCTGATATTCTAATCAACTCCTTGCTTACGTTCTTAATAATTATCATTCGTAACTGTTCAGTACCTTCACAGTTACGAGCAAAAATACATTTAAAATCACCTTCGGTGATGGCATTTTTGCTTGTATGTCTCGGGATTTTGGCATATTTATGCCAAAACACCTCGCGGGATAATGGCTACTGAATAGTTACTATCATTCTTAATATTCAAACTGTCGATAATATCTCCGAATAGAAAGCGGATGTCTTAAAAACAGTTCCATGTATGCATCCACACGATTGTTTACGCCGTGCATCACAAGATGAGAGATGGTTCCTCTGTATTCCGGGCTGATTCCCTTTAATTCGAATTCTTTTGTATCAATGATCGTATAATTTCCATTTACGCGAGGCAGGAATCTTGCCACACGTTCTGCAAGGGGTCTCTGCTCATCTTCTCCCATAAATAAGGTGACCGGTGTATCATCCACAATAATCTCCTGCATTCCATGGAAAAATTCCTGGCAGCTGATGGATTTGGTGCGGATCCACATCTGTTCTTCCCAATAGCACATTGCATAAGAATAGGTTGCGCCATACTGGTTGCCGGAACCGATAAAATAATGTGGAAGGTCTTTATGCTCCTTCAGAAATGCCACCTTATTCTTTGCATATTCATAAGCCCATTCATCCGAATCCTTTTCAACCTGAACCAATGCATCTGCAAGGTAAGTTTCCATTTCTTTATTGTAGCGATCGTATTCGTCAAACTCCCCATTTTTATACATCAGATAGTTTGCTGTCATATAGAATTTTAACTGTTCGTTCATAGGATAGAGGATCAGATAATCCTGTTTGTCCGGCTGTGTAAGAATACTATCCGGTGTGTCAATAAATGCGAATACTCTCGCACCAATCTCGTGAACCCGATCAACCAGCTGAACCATTTCCTTAGTATTTCCTGAAACAGAAGAATAGATAACTACAGACTTTTCCGTAAATCTTTTATTTCCGGTTGTGAGAAATTCTGCTGCATTTTCAACGTATATCGGAAGTTTTGATCGTCCTCTCATGTAAACTTCTACCTGCATGCTGGATGCGTAAGTTCCTCCAATACCAATAAAATAAATACCATCAAATCCTTCTTCCCAGATCTGGTCAATGATTGTTTCAATCTGCGGTCTTAAAGCCAGTGCTCCATTGACGCTGTCGATCTGTGCCTGTTCGTTAAAGTTGCGAAGACTGGCGCCCTCTGTTTCTTTCCATGCTTTTGCTGCATACTTCATGTTTTTATCCCCCTTGTCCATATCTTTTAATTTATAATTATCGTAATTGTTCAGTACCTTCACAGTTACGGATAATATTCTATTCTGCTTTTCTTTGAAAATCACCAGGCGCCAAAGTATTTTAATGTTTCTGTGGCATTCGCCGCACCCAGTTTCATAGCCTCTTCAATGGTTTTTCCCTCTATCATTCCCTTTAAAAAGCCTGCAATATAGCTGTCTCCTGCTCCCATGCTGTCAACAACTTCTTCACATGGAATGATTCCAAATCTGTGAAAATCTTTTCCGTCATAGCACATACTTCCGGCAGTTCCCATCATGCAGATCACATATTTCGGCCCTTTTTCATGAATTTTCTTCATTTGTTCTCTCAATTGTGAACTGTCATTTTCATCTGTTGAGTAGAATAAATAATCCGTGTATGGAATAGCTTGTTCGCTTGCATTACTCTCCAGATATGTAGCACAGTCAAAGGCAGTAGTAATACCCCGCTCTTTCAGTTCCTTGAACTGTCCTTCCACCTTTCCCCATACGTCACAGATCACTACATCAAAATTTTGGATAAAATCCATATCTTCATCACTGAGTACGTAAGTTTCCAGCACTCCTTCCTCATAATCTCCAAGGATTCTTTCACCATCCACCAGTTCAACCTGTGAGACAGCGGTCTTTCCCTCTTCCACTCTTAAATGAGAAATATTCACACCTTTCTTTTTCATGGCCTCCATCATAATCTCACCGTACGAATCATTACCAACCGGGCCAATATATGCGGCCTCACCTCCAAGGCGAACCGTATATACAGCCATGTTCACCGGGCCACCCCCTGGAAATGCTTTACCTCCATCCAGGTTATTATAATAGTCAATACAATTACTTCCGACTGCTGCTAATTTCATTATCTTTATCCTCCCATTGATAAACCGCTTTCCTACACCCCTGGTACAGCGTTTTCAATCTATCTCCTTTAATGTGCTGTCAAATACCAAACATCTCCCTGCAAATCTTCTTCCCGCATGACGTTTTGAAAATATTCTGATAAGCTTTTATAGCTGCCTCTTTCGATGACCCTTCCTCCATAATATTAACCAGAAAATCAGCCTCTACCAATATCTGGTAATCCATTTCGTTAATATTACCATACGTATGATGATGGGCAATCAAATACTGAACCCGTTCGGATACATTGCGATCAAAGCCCAATTCTCCAAGCAGCTTTTCTGCAATTGCCGGACCTTCTTTTTCTTGTAATTTTCCATTGCAGCTTCCATATTTTTCTTCACAGATATGAATCCCAATATCATGTGTCAAAGCTGCTGCTTCTATGATAAACTGGCAATTCTTGTCTACATTCTCCGTTTCTGCTATCAACTTCGCATAGCTGTGTACTTTACAGAAATGTTGTATCCGCTTTGCGTCTCCCTTATATAATTCAATCATGGCCAAATGTAATTGATTAATCATCTCATATTTTCTCCTTTTGCACGTGTAATTAATCATAAGTCAAATATACAGCTTTTATAAAGCTGTCACAAACGACATCGCATAATATATTCTTCTTGATGATTGAGATTTATCGTTTATTTATAACATTATAACACAAAACATGGTCAACAGGTGAACTGATTCTGTTATTATTACCAAAAAAATTACCATTTTATTCTTACATTTCGGTTTATAATTCTGTGTTTTAATGATATAGTAAAGGTGATAATTATTCTTTCTGTACTTTCGGAGTTCTCCCACGCTTGCTTTGCAGCAAACTCCGCGAATACAGATTCATTGCAAAGGAGAAATTTCTATTATGAATGAAACGATTTTAGGCAACCAGCTGCGAAAGGTTCCTTCTATTGCAGTCGGATGTATGCGGCTTTCCGAAAAGTCAAAAGAAGAGATGAACCATTTTATCCACTCCGCGCTGGAGCAGGGAGCATATTTCTTTGACCACGCGGATATCTATGGCGGCGGCATGAGCGAAACTGTGTTCGGTGATGCATTTTCCCACGATCCGTCCCTGAAAAGGGAGGATGTTTTTCTCCAGTCAAAATGTGGCATCCGCCAGGGCTGCTATGATCTGTCAAAGGAATACATTCTGGAAGCTGTCGATGGTATTTTAAAGCGTCTCCGGACGGATTACCTCGATCTTCTGCTGCTCCACCGCCCGGATGCACTCGTTGAACCGGAAGAGGTGGCTGCCGCATTTGATGTCTTGTTTGACAGCGGAAAGGTCCGCCATTTTGGTGTTTCCAACCATAAACCAATGCAGATCGCACTCCTGCAGAAGTATGTCCGCCAGCCACTGGTTGCCAATCAGGTACAGTTCAGCATTCCGGTTTCCAACCTGGTTGCAAATGGGATGGAAGTCAATATGGAAACACCGGGTTCTATCGACCACGACGGAAGTCTGCTTGACTACTGCCGTCTCCACGACATTACCCTTCAGGCATGGTCTCCTTTCCAGATGCCTGCATGGAAGGGCTGCTTTCTCGGAAGTGACGACTACCCGGAACTGAATCAGAAACTTCGTGAGCTGGCCGAGAAATATCATGTCAGTGATACTACAATTGCAGCAGCATGGATCTTACGCCATCCGGCGAATATGCAGCTTATCACAGGAACTGCAAGCGAAAGCCGTCTGAGAGAAATTATTGCAGCATGTGATATTGCACTGACACGTAAGGAATGGTATGAACTGTATCTGGCAGCAGGACATCCGCTTCCGTAAAGATTATGGCACGCCCCAGAGCGTGTCTGAAATATAGATTTCATGCTCTTTTCGATATTTCCGTACCAATCAATAATTGATCAACGGATCAATTATTGATATGCAACGCAAAAAAGCATTTCTGTCACGGTTTTTGCCGCCAGAAATGCTTTTTGTTGCTTTCCCTGTTTGTACGGGTTCCAATAGACCTCTTTTACTTATAATCGTTTATCCGAATGAGGCGGCGTAGCGGGCTACGGCAACCGAACGAAGGTAAAATATACCGCAAAGTAGGGCTTGCAAATTGCAGAAATGATTTTTCAGACACGCTCTAGCAATCCTAAAGCACCGAAAAGCATGATCTTTTTCCTCCCTTGTATCCTTATATTGCATATGGATTGTACAGGAAAAATGTTCCAAGAAATTTTCTTTTATGATTCGAGAGGAGTTTATCAGATACGTCTTAATATCCTGTGATGGATATTCTTAATTTTTTTTGAATCTGTTGTTATCGTGGGATTTTTATCAGATTTTAATGCAGCGCCTTTTTAGGGCAGGACTTCGTGCATTCGTAGCAGAGAATGCATTCTGTCCCATTTTTACGTTTGCGGGTTTCTTTGTTGACCTCCACGTTCATAGGACATACCTGCAGGCATTTACCGCAGTGGACGCATTTCCTCTCGTCGCAGTGAACGCGCAGCAGGGAAAAATAACTCATAGGCTTGAGAAATACTGTGACAGGACACAGGTATTTGCAGAATGCACGGTTATCCTTGAATATTAAGGCAAGCGTAATACCTGCAATATAATAAAACGCATTTCCTGTAAGAAACATCCAAAACATGATTTTCTCCAAATGCGTGACCTGCATCAGAAACAGCGCTGAAACCAATGCCAGCGACAATAAAAACATCACATAACGCAGAATCCCCAGCTTTTCCTTTCGTGGCTTCTGCGGCTGCTTGTATGGCAGAAAATCCAGCACCATGGCTGTCCAGCAGGCGTAACCGCACCAGCCCCGTCCGAACAGCAACGGACCAAAGATCTTCGCCACTGCATAATGGATAGTCGTCGCTTCAAAAGTACCGAGAAACAGATAATACCAGAACCCCTCAATCTGCATATTCTCCCGGGAAAACACGCCGAGGTAAAGCAGCATATAGCACCCAACCGCCAACTGCACAAAATGCCGGGCATAGCGTTTCCCGGCAGTAAAGAGTGCTGTCCCCAATGAGAGGCAGCAACCTATATAACTGAAGTTCAGCAGATAAAACAGGTTGTTCTTTGTGAGCCATAGTGTGATTGCTACTGCTTCAAACAGCAAAAACAGCAGAATCGACACAACATATTTTGAAAATCCACTTCTATTTTTCCTCGTTGTTTTTTTCTCCATCGCTTGTTTTCTTCTTTCTTTTTAATACTCCGGAAGCCGAGCCACCTTTATTAATTTCCATAGTTACTTCGATTCTCTGCGACCATCCGCGTATCCTCTGCCGTACCGGAAAAGTCCGGATAATAAATCTTCGCAGGTTTCTTTACCTGAATCTGACCGGCTAGTCGTTCCTTAAGAAGTGTATTTCTCCTGGTTACGGTTACATTCCGTACTGCATAAGCCAGTGCCTTCTTCGTTCCGACCATAACAAGTATCCGCTTTGCTCTGGTAATCCCGGTGTAGATCAGGTTTCTCTGCAGCATAACAAAATGGTTCATCAGTACCGGCATGACCACGATGGGATACTCTGAGCCCTGCGCTTTATGGATAGTCGTCGCATATGCATGTACAAGTTCATCCAACTCGGTAGCATCGTACTCGATGCTTCGTCCTTCAAAATTCACCAGCAATGTACGATCCTGTAAATCAACGGACTCTATGATACCGATATCTCCATTGAAAACTTCCTTGTCGTAGTTATTCTTGATCTGCATAACCTTGTCATTTGGCCGGTAGACAAATCCGCTTCTGCGAAGTCCCTCTCCCTTTGGATTCAGAGCTTCCTGCAGTGCCATATTCAGATTTGTAGCACCTACTACACCCCTCTGCATAGGTGTCAGCACCTGGATCTGACTGGCTGGTGTCCGATAATATCCCGGGAGCTTCTTATTTACCAGCTCTACGATCAATCTTGCCGCATCTTCCGGATCCTCCTTCGTCATAAAGAAAAAGTCTGTACTCTTTCCGTTGGAAGTATCCGGCATCTCTCCCGCATTGATCTTGTGGGCATTCATGATGATCCTGCTAGTCTGCGCCTGCCGGAAGATCCTGGTAAGACGAACAACCGGAAATACCTCCGAGTCGATCACATCCCGAAGCACGTTACCGGCACCAACCGATGGAAGCTGATCAATATCCCCTACAAGGATCAGACGCATATGAGGAGGAATGGCTTTCATAAGTGCATTCATCAGCACAATATCGATCATGGAACATTCATCCACGATCAATACATCACCTTCCAAAGGTGTCTCCTCATTTTTCTGATATCCTTCCGGCGGTTTAAATTCCAGTAGCCGATGGATTGTCCTGGCTTCCAGTCCGGTGGCTTCTGTCATTCTCTTGGCTGCCCGTCCCGTAGGCGCTGCCAGCAATATGCGCAGTCCAAAGGTACGGTATGCAGCGATAATTCCCTGGGTTGTGGTGGTCTTTCCGGTGCCAGGTCCACCGGTCAGTACCAGAACCTTCGCAGTGGCCGCTCGCCGGATCGCCTCTGCCTGAACCTGGTCATATTCCATATTTACAGCCTTCTGGATCTTCTCCACATCAACAGACAACTCTGAATTGCCGGTTTTCTGTCGGGCCTTCATCAAAGATATCCAGAGTCTGTCTCCTGCCGGTTCCTCCGAAAGTTTCTTCAGTTTATTGGCAACACCCACCTCTGCATAATAAAATGGCGGCAGATAAATGCATTCTCTCTCAACCTCTTTTGCTGCATCCTCCGGAACAACCTCATCCGGTGCAAACTGAGGAACCATGATCTTCTCGCGGATCAATTCCTCATCTTTCAGCATCTGATCCATGGTCATAATAATACTGGTGTACTCCGCCTCCAGAAGCTCCGATGCCTTCCTGATCAGCTGTTCACGTTCCGCATAGACATGACCTTCGTCTGCCAGTTCACTCAAAGTATACATGATACCGCTTCGCAGTCGGATAAATGCTTCTTTTCCGATTCCCAGCTTCATGGCTATACTGTCTGCAGTCTTGAATCCGATACCCCAGATATCATCTGCCAGGCGAAATGGGTTCTCTCTCACCTTTTGGATGCTTTCATTGCCATACTGACGATAAATCTTAGCAGCAAAGGCGGTGCTGACCCCATGATCCTGCAAAAACAGCATGACATTCTTGATTTCTTTTTGCCTTTCCCAGCTCTCAGTGATCTTATCGACACGTTTCTTTCCGATTCCTGGAACTTCCAGGAGTCGCTTTACATCGGTTTCGATAATCTCCAGTGTATCCGTGCCAAACTGCTGAACAATCTTCCTGGCAAACTTAGGACCCACACCTTTGATCAGACCGGAACCAAGATATTTTTCAATGCCAAAAACAGTGGCAGGCATGGTTTCCTCCCAGCTTTCTGCCAGGAACTGTCTGCCATATTTCGCATCTACCTTCCAATTCCCATCAATCAGAAGTACTGAGCCAACGTTGACATCTACCAGATTACCTACAACTGTCACCAGATCATTATAGTTTTTAACGGCACATTTCAATACAGAATACCCGTTTTCCGGGTTCTGATAAGTAATACGCTCTACAACGCATCGTATCTTGATCACCTGATTTCACCACCTGTTCCACACTGTTATCTTACATTGATTCCGGTTTCCCGACCCATTCTCTTTAGCTCCCACAGGGCTGCCTGTGTGCTGAAAACAAATCTACATATCGCTCCTCTTACTTTTCAATCATGGTTGTTTTTTGAATTGTCCAAAAATTTGGCTACTATTATATGTCGTTACATTTTACTTTCGTTTCTCATTTATCCTGGTCGGATAACTTTCTTATCGGCTCAAAATCAGTTTTACTGCATCTATCAGATCTTCGCTAAATCCCTCAAGATCATCCAGTGTGATTACCTGATCCCTGACAAAATATGCAATATCCCATATTGCTGTGGATTTACGGAGTTCAATCAGAACACCCGGATGCTTCTTGTCTTGTTTAATTCTCTTTTGCAACTCCCAGAAATGATCAGAAGCATTTCCCGTGGATGTAAGTAAGTTGACATACTCTTGGTTAAGTTGTTCCATATAGTGTTCCTGCCAATCTGAAACACGCTCACGATATAACTTCCAATCTGCTTTGGATATTTCCATCTTCAGCCTCCTAAATGAACCTTTTTATCAGATGTTTTCTTACCTGACTGCAGTGAGTTTCTTATAATATTAGAAAGCAATACAGCTCCCATTATTTTGCAATTTTCATGAATTTATCATACCATAATTATTGTAGTTGTATGATATAGGCTAACTCATTATAAACAATAAATGCTCTTGTTCTACTTATACTACCAAATTTCCAGCGGCATTTCAATTTGCATTATGTGATTTGGGCTTTTGTTTTAACTGTCATCCAGCCAATATCAATCGACCGGCACATCTGCATAGACGTTTAGATCGATCAATAATAATATGTCCATTTCACGCATTCTGTTATTTACCGTGTACTTTTTCTCTCACACATAAGAATTAAAGCCACCAACCACCTATCGTTTAAGCAGTTAGCGGCTTTATATCGCCTTGTATTTATTATCTGGGAAATGTGATGCATTTCTCTCTGTGACCAGTAAATAAAAAAATACTATTTGTTTCAATCCACGGTCGGTATTTTAAGGAGTCCGACATGCCGAAAAACAACCGGATGTGTTTGACCTCGTGTCAATTGGAATACCGATTTCTCTCCGCCCACCACTGACGTTAAGATTCCTATAATTCTTCTCCTACCTTCATCTAAATTCAGCGGAAGGAGATTCCTTACTTGATTTGTTGAAATATTCGCACAATTCGTGTATGATAATATTATAATTTTAAAAAAGGAGGATTTCCAATGATTTGTATTAAGAATGGAACACTTCACACAGCAGTAACAAGGGAGACCTTTGTCGCTGACATTCTGATCGATAATGGAAAAATTGTAACGATCGGAAAGCATATCTCTTCTGAAAATGCTGAAGTAATCGATGCAACCGGGCTTCACGTGTACCCTGGCTTCATAGACGCACACTGCCACACTGGTCTTGATGGCTATGGAATCGGCTACGAGGGACAGGACTACAATGAACTGAATGACCCTGTCACTCCACAAGTGCAGGCTATCGATGGACTCAACCCATTTGATCCCTGTATGAATATGGCTGCAAAAGCCGGTGTTACCTGTTTTGCAACCGGTCCTGGCAGTTCCAATTCAATTGGCGGAACCTTTGCAGCTATCAAGCCTGTCGGTACTCGTATTGACAATATGATCGTAAAATTTCCCATTGCCATGAAATGTGCCTTCGGAGAAAATCCGAAGCGTTGCTATCAGAACCAGGGAATCTCCAGCCGTATGACAACTGCTTCCAAAATTCGTGAAGCATTAAACACTGCAAAGCTTTATAAGGCGAAAAAAGAAGCAGCCGGTGACGATATTTCCAAACTTCCATCTTACGACCAGAAATCAGAGGCTCTGATTCCGGTATTGAATCGCCAGATTCCGTTAAAGGCTCACGCACATCAGGCAAACGATATTTTTACTGCGATCCGCATTGCTAAAGAGTTTGGTGTCGGACTGACTCTGGAACATGTAACAGAGGGACATATGATCGCAAACGAGCTTGCAAAAGAGAAGTTTCCTCTTGCTGTTGGTCCTACCTTTGGTCATGCCACAAAATTTGAGCTTCAGAATAAGACCTGGGAGACCCCCGGAATTCTTGCAAAAGCAGGCTGTCATGTTTCCATTATCACAGATGCACCGGTAATTCCCCTCCATCATCTCCCTCTCTGTGCAGGATTTGCAATCAAAGCCGGAATGGATGAATTCGATGCTCTTCGTGCTGTAACAATCAACCCTGCTGAACATATCGGTATCGCAGACCGCGTTGGCTCCCTTGAAGAGGGAAAAGATGCTGATATCGTTATCGTAGACGGCAACCCATTTGATGTGACTGGTGTGATCAGACATGTGCTGATTGACGGTAAGGAAGTGGAATGATACTTCCTGCACTTTCCAGAAAATCACTTTATCTACCGGAAAAGAATATTTTTCCGCTGTTTCAGTATGATATAGAGAAAATAAATTAGAGTCGTTTTATCGAAAACGGTAGCTGATTGGAAATTAATTATGAGGTTGTAATGAGCAAAGAAGCAGAAATTACCTTTATGCAGACAAGACTGATTAGACTTGCATCAGAAGAATGGCATTTGCCAATTGAACAAATTATTAAAAAGTGTGCGAAAAGGAAGCAGATGATTTTTGTATCAAACAATTATTACCTAATAAACTAAAAGATCAATATTGTTTTAAAACAGAAGCTGCAATTGCATGTCTGAAATTTGTGGAGAGTGAGAAAATATGGCTGAAGTAACGATTTCAAAAGAAAAACTGAATTACACAATCGATCTTCTTATTACCATGGTAACGGATGAAATTGCCGAAGAAACAGGCAAAAACAGAAATGAAGTCTTAACAGATTTTTTATGTTCCAAGACCGGTAAAGCATTATATGATGAGAAAACAAAACTTTGGTGCAACGGACCATCCTATATAGCTGACTTATATATGGAAGAATTGAAGAATGGCTGATATGCAGAAAACGCAGCAAATCCCGCGCCCATACTTGCGCTGCAAGAGGTAGAAATCGTCCTCCCATGCGCTGCTCAGCACATACAGGCTGCGCCCGAAACGGTACATCTCGCCGCTCTTAACAAACTCCTGCAAAACGTTGCAGTGCAGTCCGGCTTCCGTCACCTGCGCGGCGGTGATCGTGCCGTCCTCCGACGCTTCCAGCAGTTCTTCGATTTTCTTCTTGGCGTTCATGCTCCTCACCTCACTGTTGACATACACACATTAAATTGTTTAAAAATAATGTGTGTATGTCATGGAAGGTACAAGGCTTTGTCCTGTTCCTGTCCCCGCATACGTTTTTTCAGGCTTCCGTACTTAGCGTACAACCGATCCTTTTCTTCGGACAGTCTGGAATATTCCTCGCGCAGATACTTTTCCTTGTCACGGGATTTTTTGTATCACCTTTCCAATTTTTGTAAAAAAGATATCTGGAAGAATCAGCTTGCTGCCAATGCCTTCTGGATCAGTTTTTCAAACGATTCGGAAAATCTTTCATCATCTTTCTTCGTTCTTTTCTTCGGACCTTTCAGATGTGCTTTGTTGGAATTTCTCCGTGCCTTTTTATTCAGATGCCGTTCCATCAGCATCCGATCAATGTTATCATTTGTGTACCATTTTCCGGATTGATGAATCGCATAGGCTCCCTTTCCCAGTGCCATTGCCGCCACACCATAATCCTGTGACACAACAATATCACCTTTACGACAGATACTGATCAGCTTATAATCGACAGCATCTGCTCCGGCTCCTACAAGCATTACTTCACTGTAAGCAGACGACAGTACATGATTGGTATCACACAACAGCGTGACAGAAACTTTATATTTTCTCGCCTTATCTTCTATGATATCTACTACCGGACAGGCATCCGCGTCCACGTATATATGCATTATTTTCTCCTTTGTCCATACTATAAAAACAGACTTTGCTGCTCATACTCTGCCTCACGTTTTAACATCACCGGTGTATGCTGCAACAGCTGTTCCATTTTTTTATCATCGAACCAGTCTGCAAGCTGTTCTTTTTCCAGAATCAACGGCATCCGATCGTGTGTTTTTTCCATGGAGGCATTGGCCTTTGTTGTTAAAATCACAAATCTTTTTTCATTCTCAAACCAGTCACAAAAACCCGCCATATATAACACCGGAGCATCTGGCCTGGTAAATGTATTCTTTTCCTTTAACCGGTTCCACTCATAAAATCCGCTCGCGGGGATCAGTATGCGATGATACAGAAGCCCATTTCGAAAAACTATTTTGTCCATAACAGATTCTGTCCGCACATTAATGACAAGATTGTTTCCCTTTGCTAAAGGATACCCCCATTTGCACACATCTAGTTTTAAGCCTCTTTCAGATTTTTCTATAACCGGGGCAAATTCTGTTGGCCGGATATCACCCGAAAACTGCTTTTTACGGATTCTTTGGTCTACATACCTGACTACTGTTTCAATTTCCTCTGCCATATCCGAATCAATATAATATCTTCCACACATTTCTAATTCCTCATATATTGGAAAAGGCATGCCCGGATTCTTGTGCATCCCTTTCAGCTTTTCATCCTATGAATCTGTTCTTGTTCCTTATTATACCCGCAAAAACAGATTGCTACAATCGGTTTTATATTCCGTCAAAATGGAGCTGGCTGTTTAACCAGAAACAAAGAATGTGCCTTGGCACATTCTCGCGCCTGCGGCGGTCGCTTGCGACATCTACATTATACGTCGCAGTGGCACCCCCGCGGAAGGTTTTTTACTTTACAGGGCGCAATTTCCTGTAAAGCGAGAAAAAAGCCAGAAATTACACATGGCAATCTTTGACTTTTTCATTTATTCTTCTGCTTTGTTTGGATGATACGGCATCCTGTTTTTATGATTTTTTTCGGATACCATCATCCGATGGGCTTGGTGGATTAAGATGTATGCATTCCACATCTTCAAACGCAAGAGACACCTTTGAGAGTTCACACTCACCCTTTGATGCCACAAATCTTGATAGGCGGTTGTCACAGAATTCGATACTATGATTCGTGTCGTTATCTCTACTCAAACTCCTTCGCTGCAACATTATAAAAACTTTCAGCCCTAAGAAAATACCCCCACTTTTCCTTCCGATAACCTTGGGAAATTCTTATCGCATCACACAGCTCTGAATGTGTATCATACGTAGAAAAAACATAATTCTTTGTTCCACCTTCAGGATTAAAACCATGTGCTACAGCAAGTGCCTCCAATAAAGTTGATTTACCACTGCCATTTTCTCCGACCAAAAAGGTGATTGCTTTGTTGAAATCAAGTTTTTTAATCCCCTTAAAAGCCTTAATTCTCTTTAAATAACTATCGTTATCAATTCTATTCCAATCGAATATTACCCCTTGTAAGAATTGATCATTCATCTAATCACCTTCCTGTAAAAGACACTTTCTAATCCACCAATCCTTCGTTCTAAAGAACTCGGTCAACTTGAATTTTGATAAGAAAAAAAGCAGTCAATCCTAAGACTAACTGCTTTGTGTGTGTGGATATGAAATTGTCAAAATTGAAATTCACAATATTAATTGAGAGGCAGAAGCTTCTTCATTTTCACATTCTGCATAATCAATATTTTTTACATTTCTTTGAGTGGCATATTGAACAATTCGTTCTTGAATTATTTCATATATAGTTATTTTCCCACATTCAGGACATATTTTTGCTGGTACATTTGTGGCATGATATATTGTGCCATCATAAACTACATCAGTTTCTGTTGTAATATTTTTTAACCATTTTTTACATTTTTGACATCTAAACATAATCGCTCTCTCCTTTAACTTCCGATTTTCTCAATTCTCCAAACTTGAATTTCTGGATGCGTATAATATGCGAAAAAAACTTAACTCCATCTTAAATATAGTGCTGAGTTTCACTGCCATTCTTTAACACCATTTTCACCACACCAAGCAATGCTGCAAACAAAACACCAG
>OLPE01000353.1_pt1 | contig 48552 bp, 41 predicted proteins | sample 1671901 | NCBI WGS metagenome assembly OLPE01 (sample SAMEA3136624, study PRJEB25190) | human gut metagenome | biome: human gut; feature: human-associated habitat; material: faeces | place: Austria | collected 2013 | reverse complement strand
CAGCCGCGACCGGAGCCTACGCGGGTGCCGATGCGGACGGCAGCGGAGTCGGCCAGGGCGTGCCCAATACGGGCGGCCAGCCGAATGCCACCGCCGGCAACGATACAGACGACGACGCCAATAGGCCGTATCAGTTGCCCGACCTGAACCTGCTGACCAAAGGCCAGCCCCATGCGATGCGCACCCCGGCCAACGATCGCGTGATCCGGGCGCTGACTTCCACCTTCGAACAGTTCAACGTGGATGCCAAAGTCGTCGGCTTCCTGCGTGGCCCCTCGGTCACCCAATATGAGGTCGAGCTTGGCCCCGGCGTCAAGGTGGAGAAAGTCACCAACCTGCAGCGCAACATCGCCTACGCGGTGGCCAGTTCGGATGTGCGTATCCTTTCACCGATTCCCGGCAAATCCGCCATCGGCATCGAAATCCCGAACGAGGATCGCGAAATCGTGCACTTGGGCGACGTACTGCGCTCCGACAAGGCCGTGGGCGACCCGAACCCGATGCTCTCCGGCATCGGCAAGGACGTCGAAGGCCACTTCGTGACCGCCGACCTGACCAAGATGCCGCACCTGCTGGTGGCAGGTGCCACCGGTTCCGGTAAGTCGAGTTTTATCAACTCGATGCTCACTTCGATCATCATGCGTGCCACGCCCGAACAGGTGCGTCTGATCATGGTGGATCCCAAGCGCGTGGAACTGTCCGCCTACGCAGGCATCCCGCACCTGCTGACCCCGATCATCACCGATCCGAAGAAAGCCGCACAGGCCCTCGAATGGGTGGTCAAAGAGATGGATGCACGCTACTCCGACCTCGAATTCTTCGGATTCCGCCACGTCAAGGACTTCAACGAGGCCGTGCGCGCCGGCAAGGTACATGCGCCCGCCGGCTCCCAGCGCAAGGTGGCCCCCTATCCGTACATCCTCGTGGTGGTCGACGAGATGGCCGACCTTATGATGGTGGCCAAGAACGATGTGGAAAGCTCCATCCAGCGCATCACCCAGCTGGCACGAGCCGCCGGTGTGCATCTGGTGCTCGCCACCCAGCGTCCGTCCGTGGACGTGGTCACCGGTCTGATCAAGGCCAACATTCCATCCCGACTGGCGTTCGCCACCTCGTCCGCCACCGATTCGCGAGTCATTCTTGACACGGTCGGTGCCGAGACCCTGATTGGTCAGGGCGATGCGTTGTTCCTGCCGATGGGTTCCGCCAAGCCGATTCGTGTGCAGGGCTCGTGGGTGTCCGAATCCGAGATTCGCAAGGCCGTGGAGTTCGTGCGCACCCAGCGCAAGCCGAAGTACCGCGAAGACATCGAACAGATGGCCAAGGAAGCCGAAAAGAAAGACAGCATGGAGCCCGACGAGGAGATCGGCGACGACATGGACGTGCTGCTGCAGGCCGCCGAACTCGTGGTCACCAGCCAATTCGGCTCCACCTCGATGCTGCAGCGCAAGCTCAGGGTCGGCTTCGCCAAGGCCGGCCGACTCATGGACCTGCTCGAATCGCGTGGCGTGGTCGGGCCGTCCGAAGGCTCGAAGGCCCGCGAAGTGCTCGTCCAGCCGCAGGACCTGCCGCAGGTGCTCGCCTTCATCCGAGGCGAAACCAGCTCGCTCGAAGCCACCGCCCCGCAACAGCCCGAACTCGGCGAATAATTCGCCATCGACCTTCCTCTGATGAGGGAGGTGCCCCGAAGGGGCGGAGGGAGAGAAGCGCGGCCACGCGGCCATCAGCACGCAACCTGATTCCCGAATAATAGCAGTCAATATCCAGCCAATACTCACTCAAGGTAGAAGTGTGGGGGTAACGTGAACACTATGGATGAGAACACAATGGACAAGCAGTCATCGCCCAAATCATCGCTGTCCGACGGATGGAACGCGCCGCCGAACCTGGTCACCTACTCGCGCATCGTACTCGTGGTGATTTTCCTGACACTCGACATTCTCGCCGGTGCCTGGGGTGAGAACAACCTGACCATGCGCTGGGTCGCCGCGGTGCTGTTCATCATCGCCGCGTCCACCGATAAAATCGACGGTTGGATGGCCCGCAAATACAATCAGGTCACCGAAATGGGCAAGCTCATGGATCCGATCGCGGATAAGCTGCTCACTTGCGGCGCAATGATTGTATGCTCCGCGTTCGGCGAGCTCGGCTGGTGGGTAACCATCCTGTTCCTGATTCGCGAAATTGGTATCACCGTTATGCGTTTCTTCGTCATGGAGCGTCCGGGCGGCAAAGTCATCGCCGCCGCATGGCCCGGCAAGCTCAAGACCGTATTCCAGTGCGTGGGTCTGTCCATGCTGCTGCTGCCGTTCTGGTCTCTGGGTAACGGACAAGCCACGCCGTTCTGGATGACCGCTTACTACTTCCTGACCTACGCCATCATCTACGTGGCATTGGTCTTGTGCCTCTACTCGGGTGCCGTGTACCTGTACAACACGTTCGTCGCCCCGAAGCGGAAGTGACGGATATTCCAATGCGGGAATTGTGCGACAGTCTCGCGGCCGGCATCCTCAAGATCTGCGAGGCGAACAATACGAAAATCGCCTGCGCTGAATCCCTGACCGGTGGCCTGCTTGCCGATGCGTTCGTGCGTATTCCCGGCGCCTCCAACGTGTTGTTGGGCTCCGCTGTCACCTACGACATCAATGCCAAGGCCTCGATCCTGCACGTGGACAAGGCCCTATTGGATCGAGAAGGTGCCGTACACCCCGAAGTCGCCCGGCAGATGGCCATCGGTACCGCTCGCCTATACAGCCAGCCGGAATACGGCGACCGAATCATCGGCCTTTCCACCACCGGCGTGGCCGGCCCCGGTCCGGACGGTGACAAGCCGGCCGGACTGGTGTATGTGGGCCTGCGCATCCCCGCAAGCCTCACCGCGGACCATGCCGAAGTGCTCAAAGCCGTCGAACTCCATCTTGATGGCATGCGCGAAGAGGTTCGTCGCCTCACCGTATTCCACGTTCTGCAAAACTTGAGTCTATTCACAGCAAGTTTTAAGGAATAAAACCGTTGGGTTGTCGTGTTGTACATAGTGGAAACACTGAACCGACCTGGGAAGGGGCGATGGTGATGGAAACGATGACCCGAGTGAACGAACAGATGGATGTGGCCGCCAAGAAGCCGATGGCTGTGCAGCCGGGTGTCGCCCGTATGCGTGAACTGACTCCGGCCCAGCGCCGTGCGGTGATGTTCGCCCAGCAGCAGGTGCTCAAGGCACAGGCCGCCAAGAAGGCCAAGGATCAGCGTCAAGCCGTTCGTGAACGTATGTGGGATGAGGATTCGCCGTCGTACAAGCCGACTGCCGCCGCCGAGCCCGTGGTGGCTGAGGAGGAGCCTCGCGAGTTTTCGCTGCGTGGTGCTATCGGTCATGTGCTGCGCGAGCTGCGCACGCGCGATCGCCGCACGTTGCGTGAAGTCTCCGAGAAGGCAGGCGTTTCGCTAGGCTACCTTTCCGAAGTCGAACGTGGACAGAAGGAAGCCAGCTCCGAACTGCTGAGCTCCATCGCCGATGCGCTCGGAGTCTCCACTTCGCGCATGCTGCGCATGGTGGCTGATTATCTCGACTCGGTCGAGGGCTGATCGGTTGGCGGTGTGAAGCCGCGTCCCGTAATCTATGTCTAGCTGTGAACCCGTATCGCTTGTGGCGATGCGGGTTTTTGCTGTCCTGCGGTTGGTGGCACACTGGCGTGTATGCGTGAACGGGAATTCTGGGAATTACTTGAAGAGGTGTTCGGTCGGACCTACGGTCGTTCGCTGTCGCGTGATCAACGGATGCCCAAACTGGCGAATATGACCGTGGTCGAGGCGCTGGACGCGGGGGAGGAGCCACGCGTGGTCTGGAATGTGCTCTGCGACCAAATGGAGGTTCCGGACTCCAAGCGTTGGGGCTACGATCATAACGCGCCGCCCATGCCCGCCGTCTGACACTGCGGGATTACGGAGTCGCTGAATCGTGAAATTGGCGATTTCGGCGTGTTGCACGCCAAATTCGAACAAATGTTCGTGTGTGTGGTTATAGTTATCCACAGTGACAAGAAGCCGCATACGTGTGCACAGGGTGCTTGCCATCTGCCATAATCCTTACCGCAGTAGGGCTTAAGGAGGCCAGGTGGCCAAGCTCGGGCAAGCTGGAACCACAATGGTTGGTTTGGATTGCCTCACATGGCATGTCCGTCATACGGTGGAGGCATCCGATTCGCACACGACTTCGACAAGGAGAAGATCATGGCACTTGAGACCAAGCCGGCCAAGGACCCGGCAGCCGAGGACAAGCACGAGCTCGATCCCAAGCGCAAGGCGGCGCTGGACACCGCGCTGGCGCAGGTCGAGAAGAGTTTTGGCAAAGGTTCCGCAATGCGACTGGGCGACCAGCCCGAGCAGAACGTCGAGGTGATTCCCACCGGTTCGTTGGCTCTCGATATGGCGCTCGGCATCGGCGGCCTACCCAAGGGCCGCATCGTGGAGATCTACGGCCCCGAATCATCCGGTAAGACCACGCTCGCATTGCATGTGGTGGCCAATGCCCAGAAGAAGGGCGGCGTGTCGGCCTACATCGATGCCGAACACGCGCTCGACCCGGCCTACGCCCGCAAGCTCGGCGTGGACACCGACTCACTCATCGTCTCCCAGCCGGATAACGGCGAGCAGGCCCTCGAAATCGCTGACATGCTGATTCGCTCCGGTGCGCTTGACGTCATCGTCATCGACTCGGTCGCCGCTTTGGTGCCGAAGGCCGAAATCGAAGGCGAAATGGGAGACAGCCATGTTGGTTTGCAGGCCCGACTCATGAGTCAGGCGCTGCGCAAGATGACCGGCGCATTGGCTCAGGCCGGCACCACCGCCATCTTCATCAACCAGCTGCGTGAGAAGATCGGCGTGTTCTTCGGCAACCCTGAAACCACCACCGGTGGTAAAGCTCTGAAGTTCTACGCCTCCGTGCGTCTCGACATCCGCCGCATCCAGACCTTGAAGAACGGCGACGAAGCGGTGGGCAACCGCACGCGCGTCAAGGTGGTCAAGAACAAGATGGCCCCGCCTTTCAAGTCCGCCGAATTCGACATGCTCTACGGTGAAGGCATTTCCCGTGAGGGCTCGGTGATCGACATGGCCCAGCAGGTTGGCGTGGTCAAGAAGTCCGGTTCGTGGTTCACCTATGAGGGTGATCAGCTCGGTCAGGGACGAGAGAAGGTCCGTCAGTTCCTTAAGGACAACCCGGCCATCACCGAGGAGATTGAGAACAAGGTCAAGGCCGAGTTCGGTCTGATCGGTTCCGCCGATCAGTTCGCGGAAGATGGCGAAGCCGCAGCAGCGGCCGCCGTCAGCGAGGCTGCTGCGGCCGACGTGGCCAAGGACAGCAAGGCCGCAGCGGCGCCTGCTGCCAAAACGACCCGTGCCAAGGCCGGCACAGCTAAGGCCTGAACATGATTAGTGCCGAAGCGTTCTTGCGGCGCAATCCTGTTGCGTCGCAAGACATGCCCATTGCCGAGCAGCATGTTCAGTCGAAACCGTCGGGACGTTTTTCTCGACGGGGGAGAGACGCTGCCGTTGTCGAAGATCCCAATGATTTGGACGCTTGCCGCGAGGCTGCATTGCGTTTGCTGGACGCGGCCCCGCGTGCATCCGGTGCGTTACGCGAACGATTGCTTGCCAAAGGGTACGGCGAGGCGATCGTGGACGAGGTCATCGAACGGCTGATTCGCGTGCAACTGATTGACGACAGCGCTTATGCCGAATCGGCCGTACGCTATTGTGCCGGTCGCATGATGGGCCGTCGTGGTACGGTCATGGAACTTGCTCGCAAAGGTGTGGACCGCAAGCTGGCTGAACAGGTGTGTGACGAAGCTGAGCAAAATGGCATCTTTGAAGATGCCGCATGGGAATTGGGCCGCCAAATAGCCCGCAAAACCCATGGCCTCGATCGTCGGGTCCGTCAGCGTCGGCTTTGGTCCGCCGGCGGCCGCAAAGGCCACAGCCCCGAAACCCTCCGTCGAGTCGCCGCCGAATTGTTGGTGTAGCCAAGAAAAAAATGAGACCTCTTATACCCCGGGTTCTGTCGTGCCGTGCGCGAACGCACGGCACGGATGGCCATCCATCTCGACCTGACGTTACCGTCAGGCTCTAGCAGCCTACCCGATGACACGGGCGAGCAGCCCTTACCGCCATCTGCTTGGCCTTGCTCCCGATGAGGCTTGCCATGCGACCTACTGTTACCAGAGGCCCGGTGGTCTCTTACACCGCCGTTTCACCCTTACCCGTCGAGGACGGGCGGTCTGTTCTCTGTTGCGCTATCTCTCAGGTCACCCTGGGCGGACGTTATCCGCCATCGTGCTCTATGGAGCCCGGAAGTTCCTCAGCCGATCCCAATGAAGATCACGGCCGCGGCCATCAAGAGGTCTCAAGCTTGCAATTATACATAAGGTGCGGAAAAGGCGGCATCCCGCCCTGCGGTGAGGCCATGACGTTGCCCGGTTATCCTGTTTTCTCCATGGTTGGGCATAGTTGGGCGATTCGTGAACGACGCGCCGAATATCGGATGGGGCGTGTCGGGCGTGTTGTGGCGTGTCGTATGGAGACGAATCAAATCTGTAAGAGCTTGGTATGTGCGAGAAAGAGCAAGAAAACGCTGCCTATCCATTGCGGTATTTACCATGACGAACAAACGAGCCAGCCTGATAAACCGGTATCAAATCTTCTTATAGGAGACTGCTGCCAAAACCCCAGTATATACATCGTTTCATTGCAGAGAAAAGCCCGGGAATAAACATATATTCTCTGGGCGAGTTTCCGGCCGTTCACCCATTGTTCGTCTACAATGAAACATACCCGGTCGGTGATGATGCCGTTCGGAACACATATAGCGGGTTACACCGCTTGAGTTAGAGGAGGTCAACATGGAAATCGTCGTTACCGGACGCCACACGCAGGTCAAGCAAAGGTTCCGTGATGTGGTCGAGACCAAGATGAATCGTGTGACCGCTATCGCCCCAGATGCTCAGCGCGCGCAGATCGTGCTGACCCATGAGGGCAACCCGCGTCAGGCCGATACCGCCAAGCGCGTGGAAATCACCGTTATCGCCGGACGTACCGTGGTGCGTGCGGAGGCTTCCAGCACCGATGAATTCAGTGCGCTGGACATGGCGCTGGATAAGTTGACGCTGCGTCTGCGTCGTACTCGTGACCGTCGCAAGGATCACCGTCGTGGTTACGCGAACCCGGTCCCGGTGGATCTGGGTGTTATCGCCCCGGAGCCCGAGCCGGAGGAGCCGGAGGAAGAGCCGAACAACAGCCCGCAGGCTGCGGTCGCCTCCGATCTTGGCCCTGGCGAATCCGTGGAGGTCCAGGTTGGGGATACGCCGATTGTCATCCGTCGCAAGTTGCACATCGCCGAGCCTATGAGCATCGACGAGGCGCTGTACGAGATGGAACTGATCGGACACGATTTCTTCCTGTTCGTGAACAAGGAGACCGGACGCCCGTCCGTCGTCTATCACCGTCACGGTTGGAGCTACGGCGTGTTCGAAATCGACACTCCGGAGAATGTCAAGAAAGCCTGAGGGTAAGGGCTGCTGACATGATCAGCTGATACCGCATGGACCGCTTCCAATATGGAAGCGGTCCATTTTTTCGTAAAAAGGTCGAAAAATTCGATTGCTGACGGTGCGAGGCGCTATTCTGGTACGCGGACACCACCACTTATCAGTCAAGGGAGAACCCAGTGGTCGATATTATTGACAAAGCCCTGCGAATGGGTGAAGGCCACCAGCTCAAGAAGCTGGAGAACGTGGCCAAGGCCGTGAACGCCCTGGAGGACGAGATCTCCGCCCTCTCCGACGAGGACCTGAAGGCCCAAACCCCGAAGTTCAAGCAGGAAATCGAAAACGGCAAGAGTCTGGACGAGATCATGCCCGAGGCATTCGCCACCGTGCGCGAGGTCTCCAAGCGCACCCTTGGCCAGCGTCACTTCGACGTGCAGCTCATGGGCGGTGCTGCCCTGCACTGGGGCAACATCGCCGAAATGAAGACCGGTGAAGGCAAGACCCTGGTCGCCACCCTGCCCACCTATCTGAACGCTCTCGAAGGCAAGGGCGTGCACGTGGTCACCGTCAACGACTACCTCGCCAGCTACCAGAGCGAGCTGATGGGCCGTATCTACCGCTTCCTCGGCATGAACGTCGGCTGCATCATCACCGAGCAGAAGCCGCCGGAGCGCCGCAAGCAGTACAACGCCGACATCACCTACGGCACCAACAACGAGTTCGGCTTCGACTACCTGCGTGACAACATGGCCTGGGAGAAGGCCGACCTCGTGCAACGCGGCCACCACTACGCCATCGTCGATGAGGTCGATTCCATCCTCATCGATGAGGCCCGTACCCCGCTTATCATCTCCGGCCCGGCCGAAGGCGACGTGACCCGCTGGTACCGTCAGTTCGCCAAGCTAGTGCTGAAGCTCACCCGCGACGAGGACTACGACGTCGACGAGAAGAAGAAGGTCGTCGGCATCCTGGACCCGGGCATCACCAAGGTCGAGGACTTCCTCGGCATCGACAACCTGTATGAGCCGGCCAACACCGCCCTGATCGGCTACCTCAACAACGCCATCAAGGCCAAGGAACTGTTCCTGCGTGACAAGGACTACGTCGTCACCCAGGGCGAGGTGCTCATCGTCGACGAGCACACCGGCCGTATCCTTCCGGGCCGCCGCTACAACGAGGGCCTGCATCAGGCCATCGAAGCCAAGGAAGGCGTGGAGGTCAAGGCCGAGAACCAGACCTTCGCCACCATCACCCTGCAGAACTACTTCCGTATGTACGACAAGCTCGCGGGCATGACCGGTACGGCCGAAACCGAGGCCGCCGAGTTCATGAACACCTACAAGCTGGGCGTGCTGCCGATCAAGACCAACAAGCCGATGATCCGCAAGGACCAGGACGACCTCATCTACCGCACCAAGAAGGAGAAGCTGGCCGCCATCGTCAAGGACGTGGCCAAGCGTCACGCCAAGGGACAGCCGGTGCTGCTCGGTACCGCTTCCGTGGAAAGCTCCGAAGTGGTCTCCACTCTGCTCGACGTGGCCAAGATCCCTCATCAGGTCCTGAACGCCAAGCAGCATGAGAAGGAAGCCGCCGTGGTCGCCGTCGCCGGCCGCAAGGGCGCCGTCACCGTGGCCACCAACATGGCCGGCCGTGGTACCGACATCATGCTCGGCGGCAACGTCGAGTTCCTTGCCGACGCCAAGCTCAAGTCCGAAGGCTACTCTCCGGAAGACACCCCGGAAGAGTACGAGAAGCGTTGGCCGGGCACCCTGAACGAGATCAAGGCCCAGGTCAAGGACGAGCACGAGGAAGTCAAGGAGCTGGGCGGCCTGTATGTGCTCGGCACCGAACGCCACGAGTCCCGTCGAATCGACAACCAGCTGCGCGGTCGTTCCGGCCGTCAGGGCGATCCGGGCGAGTCCCGCTTCTATCTGTCGCTGGAAGACGATCTGATGCGTCTGTTCAACACCCAGCTGGTGGCCCAGGTCATGGCCAAGGGCATGGAAGAAGGCCAGCCGATCGAGGCCAAGTCCGTCACCAAGGGCGTGCGCACCGCGCAGAAGGCCGTCGAATCCCGTAACTATGAGATTCGCAAGAACGTGCTGAAGTACGACGACGTGATGAACAAGCAGCGCACCGTCATCTACTCCGAGCGTCAGGCCGTGCTCAAGGGCGAAGACATCCACAAGGACATCCTGCGTTTCATTTCCGACACCGTCGAGTCCTACATCAAGGGTGCCAACAAGGGATCCGAGAAACCGAAGGACTGGGATTGGGAGGGCCTGTTCAAGGCGCTCAACACCGTGATCCCCACCAAGGTCGACGAAGACGAGGTCAGGAAGATCGTCGGCGGCCTCAAGGGTGCGAAGGCCGTCGAGGCCGTACGCGACCTGATCGTCGAGGACGCCAGGCAGCAGTACGGCGAAATGGAGGAGACCATCGGCGAGACCGGCTTGCGCGATCTCGAACGCCGCGTGGTGCTCGCCGTGCTCGACCGCAAGTGGCGCGAGCACCTTTACGAGATGGATTACCTCAAGGACGGCATCGGCCTGCGTGGCATGGGCCAGCGCGACCCGCTGGTCGAATACCAGCGCGAAGGCTACCAGATGTACAACTCCATGATCGAGGCCATCAAGGAGGAGACCGTCCAGCTGCTGTTCCACATCGACATCAAGCAGGTCGCCACCACCGACGAGGCCGTTGACGAGGTCGAGGAGACCGTCGAAAGCGCCGACACCATCGCCGTGGCCTCCGGCCCCGACGAGAACGGCGAATCCGTGGTCGAGGCCGCCGAGGGCGAAGTCGAGGAAGAGGACGAGGATACGGACGCCAAGCAGGCGATCGCCGAATCCGCAGCCGCCTCCGGGGCCGGCGAGTCCACGCTGCCTGTTGCCGGACCGGCTCCGATCAGCCACGCCGAAGGCAAGGTCCCGGTTTCCAAGCATCCGAAGAGCGAAGAGCTCAAGACGCCGTGGGCCGACGGCCGCACCTTCCCTGGCACTGGCAAGAACGCCCCGTGCCCGTGCGGTTCCGGCCGCAAGTACAAGATGTGCCACGGCCAGAACGAGAAGTGACGCATCGCTAGTTAGTAACTAGCTCATGGCTCCCCACACGGGGAGCCATTTTCTATGCGGTTCATCAGCATGTATTCGTGCGGTGCCGTACGCGCGGGACGGCATGCGATGTACCGGAGACGGAATACCGCCGCCGACCTAATTCACTGTGAAGCCTTGGGATGCGGCGTAGCGCTTGAGGCGTGCCTCCCATTCGGGTAGGAGGTCGGCGCTGTGGCCGCCGGGGCGCAGTGTGGGAATGATGAGGCGTGTGAATTCGGCGTCGAGCTGGCTGTAGAACGGCAGGTTGTCCCAATCGCGGTTCACGCGGGCGGCGGACTTGGCATATACGTCGTAGATAGGCTGGTCGAAATACGGGTCGATGGTACCGCGGCGGGTCAGATCCTCCACATAGCCGGCCGCCGCCGTTTCCTGATTCTGCTGGGTGTGCCTACGTTGCTGGTCACCATCCTTATGTTCGTGCCGGGCATGCCGGTGTGGGCGTACTTCCTGGTGTACGCACTGTGGATTATCGCCAACCAGCTGATTATGACCCCGTATTCGGTGCTCCCGAACGAGATGACCACCGACTTCAACGGCCGCACCATGCTGTCCACCACCCGAATGGTGTTCTCCGGTATTTCCACCGCCGTGATTCCGTTGGGCATGGCCGCATTCCTCAATGCTCTCGGTGACAAGAAGAGCTCGTCCTACACGATTTCCATGGGCTTCTTCATCGTGCTGTTCGCCGTGTTTGTGTTCATCGCGTACAAGTCCACGTGGGAACTGACTCCTGAAGAGGCCGGTTTCGACGAGGCTGCCCTTGAAGCCGAACCGTTCAAGCCCGTGTTCGGCTGGATTTTCGCCAAGCTTGGCCCGCGCAAGATGTTCTCCCTGAACTTTGCCGGCGCCATCATCGGTCTGCTTGGTCTGTGGGGCCTGTGACAGACTGCTGCCCAGAACAACACCGCCGTGTGGAACGCCATGCTGTACGTGGTCATGGTCTGGTGGCTGATCTTCCGTGCTATGACCTGGTTCATTCCGTGGAACGTGTTCCCGTTCATCCCGGACGTCGACATGATCATGGCTGGCGAAAACCGCGGTGGCCTGTACATCGGCTTTCAGCAGTTCGCCCGCAAGATCACCGCTGGCTTGTCCGCCATGGCTTGGGGCTGGTACCTCGGTGCCAACGGTTTCGTCGAAGAGGCGTTCAAGGCCGGCGGCAAGAAGGCTGACGTTGAGCCGGAGACCAAGAAGATCGTCGAGCAGCTCACCGGCATCAAGTACGAGAAGTGCTGGACGCAGACCGCCGAGTGATGCGGTGGATCTGATTAGCGACTGATACTGCTGACCAGCCGGTTGCAGACGGCTGATTGGCGAAAAAAAAATAGGTTGGCTCCCGCTGGCGGGAGCTGACTCATATTTTGCGATATGGAAGATTCAGGGCCTTGAAACGACAAACCATTACAATGAGCGGCGAACATATATCACATGGCGTAGGAAACGCCAAGGAGGGCATCATGGCCGAGATCACATGGAAGTCGATTCTCACCAAGCTGGTCGGGGGAGACCACCTTACTGCTGAGGAATCGGAGTGGTTCGTGGACGACCTGATGCAGGGCAACGCGAACCCCGCCGCAGTGGGTGCCGCGCTCGCCATGCAGGAGCAGCTGGGGCTGACCGCCGACGAGGTGCGTGGTGCCGCCAAGGCCATGGTCTCCCACGCCGTGCCGCTGAACGTTTCCGGTGAGACCACCGACATCGTGGGCACCGGTGGTGACGGCTTCGCCACCGTGAACCTGTCCACCATGGGCTCCGTGGCCGCCGCCGCAGCCGGCGTGAAGATCGTCAAGCACGGCAACCGCGCTGCATCTTCGAAGTGCGGTGCCGCCGATGTGCTCGAAGCCCTTGGCCTGCCGCTGGATCTGAAGCCGGAAGCCGTCGGCGAAGTGGGCGACGAGGTGGGCATCACCTTCGCGTTCGCCCGCACTTTCCACCCGGCCATGCGTTTCGTGGGGCCGATTCGCGCCGCGCTGGGCATCCCGTGCGTCTTCAACATCCTGGGGCCGCTGACCAACCCCGCCAACCTGGCACACGTGGCCATCGGCTGCGCCAACCGCAAGGTGAGCCCGATTATGGCAGCCGTGTACGCCAGCCGTGGACAGTCTGGCTTGGTCTACACCTCTCACGAGGGCTTGGACGAACTTGCCCCCACCGGCCCGGTTTCCGTCTGGGAGATTCGCGACGGCAAGGTTACCGAGTCCGAGTTCGATCCGACCGTGGATCTGGGCTTGACCAAGATTACCGTCGAACAGCTCAAGGGCGGCGTTCCGGACGTCAACGCCAACGCATTCAAGGACTTCCTGGCTGGCAAGGACATTCCGTCCCGCACCACCGCACTGCTCAACGCCGCCTCCGCCATCGTGGCCGACGGCAATCTGGTCGGCAACGGCACACTGGCCGAGCGTTTCGCCGAAGCCTACAAGCTGGCCGAGGAAACCGTCGATTCCGGCAAGGCCGAAGCCCTGTTCGACAAGTGGATCGAAACCGCCAAGTCCAAGGCGTGATACACCGTACTCAGCCCCCTCTGATGAGGGGGCTTATTTGTCTATATGGCGACTGTTATGGCGGCCGCGGCCTTGTGTGTGACTGCGGCGTGCGGCACTTCGGTTGGTGCCGCTGATGTGCCGGTTGTGCCGGCCAAAGGGGACGTGACGATCCGTCTCAACTGGTGGGGAGGCGATGCCCGCATCAAGGCCATGATTGCCGAGTTGCAGGAGTCCATCGACTTCAATTCGTGACCTATCGTGGCTCGGCCGCAATTACGGACGAGCTACGCCCGCAATACATTGGTTCGCTATCTCTCACACCTCGCCTACAAACAGCCCACTGGGCTGTTTGCTTAACGGCTCAGCCTCAGAGAGGGGAGCCAAGAACCACACAGCCTACGCGAGCTACACCCTCGCGCCGTCGTCGTAATAGCCGCCCTGATCACCGGGGCGGTCTTTGCGGTTGAGGATTTTGGCCACCAATCCACCCAAGCCCAAAATGACGCCCAGCCCGAAGAGAATATTGAGCAGCGCGCCCAAGAGAGGAATCGCGTTCAAGCCGGGGATGAATATCATCACCGCTTCGCCTACGAGACCAATGATAAGCAACGCCGTCAGCAGTACCGTAGACGCTTTGACCGGACCAAGATCAGGGTTCGGGGGAGTGAAGCCGCCATCATCATAGGCGTCCATCACATTATCGGTATCCAGCCAGCTGGAGCCGGTGAAATCACGGGGACCTGACTGCTTGCCTTTCTTGCCGCCACGGCTCGGGCGAGCATCATCGGTGAACGAGCCGATATCCAAGTCATCTACGGAAAGCAGCGCCTCCTTCTCGCGTTTCTTGGCCTGCTTCTCGAACTTTTTGGCCTGCCTGGAGGAAGCCACGTCATGCAAGTCGGCCTGATGCTCGGCTTCGAACGCGGCCCACGCCGCATCCAAATCGTTCGCGTCATACGATTGCGGTGTATCGGCACCATTCGTGGCTTGTCCGGCGGCACCGGGAGTTGGCGACTTGGATGAAGTACCGGAATCCTGTCCGTTGCCCGGCGTGGGGGTTGGCCGCTCTCCGTCGGCATTGCTATTCTGGTTCTCAGTCATAACTGTCACTCTAATCAGGCGACCGGCCAATGGCTAGTTCGTCTGCGGGAGGAATGCCAAGTGCTCTACTGGTTCTTCGTCAAAGGTCTCGGCCCTATTGCTCATCATCGTTTGAGCCCTGCTGTCAGCGGACTGAATAACGTGCCGCGAGAGGGCGGCGCGATTATCGCAGCCAACCATCTGGCGGTGATCGATGATGCTTTGATTCCGATTACCTGCCCGCGCATGGTGCACTTCATGGGCAAAGCCGAATACTTCGAGGGCAAGGGATTGAAGGGCAAGTTCAAGAAGTGGTGGTTCACGTCCGTGGGCGTGTTCCCGGTTGATCGTTCTGGTGGCAGCAAGTCGCTTGGCGCACTCGAGCACGCACGCGAGATTATCGAGGATGGGCACCTGTTCGGTATCCACATTGAAGGCACGCGCAGCCCGGATGGTCGACTGTACAAGGGACACACCGGTGTCGCACGACTTGCGCTCGAGACCGGTTGCCCGATTGTGCCGACCGCCATCATCGGCTCGGACAAGCTGCAGCCGATTGGCACGTCGATTCCCAAGAAGGGCAAGACCAAGGTGCTGTATGGCAAGCCGATTGAGGTTGCCAAGAAGCCGGCCAATGAGATTACACATGATGATTTGCGTTCGCTGACCGATCGTGTTTCCGCCGCAATCCAGAAAATGAGCGGTCAGGAATTCGTGAACGAATACGCCCAGAAGGTCAAGGCCGAGCTCAAGGCCCAACAGGCCGCCGAAGAAGCCGAATAATATGTGTTGGCTCCCCTCAGCGAGGGGAGCCAGTTGATTACTCTCACACGATGGCGAGGGTGATGACGGTGGGGTTGCCGTTGGCATCGCGCAGGCGAATCTTGCCGCCGTTGGATAGATCCGTATCCCCGCTTTTCACGGTACGTACCGTGCCGAACAGCCCACCGAGCACCTTGTCGGTTTTCACCTCGAAACCGAGAGCCTCAAGCGTCTTGGTCACGGCGCTTTCCTGTTTGCCGACAAGGCCGGACGGTATCGTCGCCATCTCCGGACCCTTGGAAATCACCACGTCCACGCTATCGCCCCACTTCAACTGGGCTCCGGCTTCCTGAGACGCGGAAATGACTTGGCCAGCCTCGACCTTGTCATCGTACTGTTCGGTGACGTTGGCCGTGAGCTTCAACTCGCCGAGCGCGGCTTGCATCTCATCCTGGGTCTTACCGACGATGTTAGGCATGGTCACCGGCATCGGTCCCTTGCTCAAAGTAACCGTCACCTCATCGTTGTGCTTGGCTGCGGTACCGGGATCAGGGGAGATCGTCAACGCCACACCCTGCGGCGTGTCCATCGAATACTCGTCCTTCGACTCGTCGTGCTTGACATTATCGAAGCCAGCCCTCTTGAGCGCGTTCAACGGGTCTTTGCCATTGGCCGAATTCGCGTCGAGAATATCCTTCGGGATGGTGGCCATCCGCACGCCCTTGGACACCACCACCGTAAGCTCCTGATTGGCTCGCTTGCTTATGTGGCTGTTCACAACGGCCTTGGTCTTGTTCACGGAAGAAGAGATGATCTTGCCTTCCGCCACGTCGTCGTTGTATTCCTTGTGCGTCTTGTAGGGGATGCCGAGAGCCTTCAACGTGCTTTCATACGTGGCCCAATCCGCGCCGGCCAGCGAGCATTCGGTGCCTGCATTCGCATCGCAGGTCACGTCATCCGGCTTGGGCACACTCCAATAGCTGCCCGGTCCGGCAAACCACCACCAGCCGGCGGTTCCGCCGATTGCAGCCAGTACCAGCACTATCACCAGTACGATGATGAGCGGTTTTTTGCTGCGCTGCTTCTTTGGCCCGGTGCCATTGGAAGCGACGTCCGGCTCATCGGAAAGGGCAAGCGCTCGGGTGAAGGCATCGCCGGCCTGAGGCAGCACTTGTGTCTCGCTGCCGGACTGTGCCATGATCTGCGTCTTATGGGGAGCCGAAGCATCGGCTAACATCGACGAATCAAGTGCCGTGGTGGGGGCGACCGGAGGCGCCGGAGGATTGACGTCTGCGGCGCCACCGGTATCGGCGGTATTGCTTGCGGCATCATCGACCAAAAATGCCGGTACGGACGGCTCGAACGTTGCTGCACCGGCAGGTACGCCGGTCAGCGGGGCCTGCTCGGCAATATTGCCTACCAATGCTGCAGCGGTGGCACCGGTATGATCGCCTCCGATGGGTTCGGCATGCAAACGGTATTGCCACGCCTCCAGCGGCAATTTGGCGGCCAACTGGCTCAATTCCTCAGCTGCTGCCGCGCCATCGGCGGGGCGGGCATCCACCTGACGCGCGGTCAGATGGGCGATGAACGCCGCCACGGACGGATCAATGCCCTGGCAGACCGTGGCCACGGACGGCACGTCCTCATGAACATGCTTGAAGACAAGCGTCACCGGATTATCCGAATCGAACGGCACCTTGCCGGTCATCATCTCCCATGCCATGATGCCCACCGAATACAGGTCGCCTTGCGCGGTGGCCTGATTGTTCTCGATCATTTCGGGAGCCAGATAAGCGGCGGTGCCCAATAGCATGCCGGTGGAGCTCAATGTGGCCTGGCTGGCGGCCTTGGCCAGACCGAAATCGGTGATCTGCACATGGCCGCGATCATTGATCAAAATGTTCTCGGGCTTGATGTCACGGTGGACCACGCCGGCGCGATGCGCGGAAGCCAGACCATCCAGCGTCTCCGCGACCACGCGCAGCGTCTCACGCACGGAGAATGTGCCTTGGGTGTTCATCTCATGCCGCAGATTGACGCCATGCACATATTCCATGACCAGAAAATCAAGTCCATTGAACTCGCCGGTGTCATACACCTGAACGATGTGCGGGTTGGCGATGGACGCGGCCGAATTGGCCTCGCGGCGGAACCGTTCGACGAACTGCTCCCGATGCGGGCCTTTGGCGAGTTGTGTGTGCATGACCTTAATCGCCACGGTGCGCCCCAGACGCTCATCGACGGCCTCATACACGGTGGCCATACCACCCTCGGCGATATTGCGCACGATGCGGTAGCGTCCCTCAATCATCTGCGCGGGCTCGTTCTCACTCATGTTGTATCGTACGGTTCCTTTAATCACGACTAAACACGTTCAGTGTACATGGCCCCGGTTACGCGGCCGGAGCATCAGCGCATAGTTTTCACGGGTTTTCACCGGTGTCCATGGTCTCATGGTCCGGCGGCTCGCATTGCGGACTATCGCAAGGATTCGGGGATGAATCGCGCACAAGCCTCGGTCAGACGGCGTTGCGCTTCGGAATTCAGCTCAAGACCGGCAATCGCCTTACGGGACTCACCCCATAGGGCAGCGATGCGCTCGCGGGATCGATCAAGAGCACCGGTCGACGTGAACAGTTCAATGGTGCGGGCCACCTGGTTGTCATTGCGACAATCCGCTTCGAAGATGGCAATCAGATCGGCCTTATCCGCCGTATCTGCCGCAGACAGAGCATCAGCCAACAGCACTGTGCGTTTGCCTTCTCGGATGTCTCCGCCAATTGGTTTTCCGGTATTGCGGCTTGATCCGACGACATCCAACAGGTCATCCGCCAGTTGGAACGCCAGTCCGAGCGGCCGGCCGACGGCCAACGCGCAATGTCTGGCCTGATCCGGGCTCTCTCCTGCGGCCAGCAGTGCAAGCAGCAGTGGAGCGATGGTGGTGTAACTGGCTGTCTTCCAGCGGAATACGTTCAATGAGGCGTTCGCCAGAGCTTCGGGATTAGACAGCGGGGTCATCTCGACGGCCAAGTCCAGTACCTGGCCGATTTCCACCTCGCGCTGCATGGTAAGAAACGCCTCGTTCAGGGCATCGGTGTTGGGAAGACGGCTGGCGGACCGGCGTGTGATTTCAATGCAGGCAGTGGCCAGAATGTCGCCGAGCATCAGGCCCAAGCCACGGCCTATGGCACCGCTGTGTACGGCCTGCTCCAAGGCATGATGTGCGGAAGGCTTGCCCCGGCGCAGATCGGATTCGTCGATGATGTCGTCATGCACCAGTGCGGCCGTCTGAAACACTTCAATGGCGCAGGCTAGGTCGATCATGGCGTCACGCCAATCAGGAGTCACGTCGCCGGTAAGAATATCGAAGGCGTCCAATGCGAGCAGCGCACGCAGTCGTTTGCCTCCTTGGCTGGAGGAGGCGGCTTGGTCCACAACCTGTTCCATCACCGGTTTCAGGGCGTCGGCAACCTCGTCGGTGGCGGGGGCGGCAGTCAGTTCCCGCACCAACTGAATGATGCGTGGCTCGATGATTTCGCGGTTGTTAGCAGTTGTGCACATGCCTAATAACTTATCCACAGGGTTTGAAGAACACAAGAACGTTGGAAATCAAGGGTTTTGAAGCTAGAACCACAATGGTCGTTTTTTCCTGCGTCATACGGCGTTTTCAGCCATAGTGGGCACACCCACTCGGTGCGTGAGCTACCTGGCTCAGCGCGCACCACAACACCAATAGATTGCACACCATTAGTCAAGGAGGACATGATGAACAACAACACGCCACACAAGCCGCGTAAGAACCGACACGCCAAACGGCACGCCGCCGAGCAGACGGAGCCCTTTGTCTTTGACGAGTTGGAGACGAGATCACAGGAATTTCGCAATGATCGCCGACTTCGAGGCGCGCAACAGGCTAATGCCGACTGGGTGGCCGAACCATTGGACGAATGGCTGTCTTGCCTCGATGCCGGGAACACCGACCTAGGCCGAGAGACGATGGCCGCGTTTGCGGTGGGCATGCGCGAGACCTTATCGATTCGTGATGCGCTGATTCTCTCGTTGGTTATTGATGAAAGCCGTTGCCCCAAGTCATGGCTCATGGAATTCGCGGCGCGACCGCATCTGGCACGTACGAGAACACGAATGGGCGAGCTGCTGACCTGCGCATTCGAGGATGAAGGCATGATGCCGGATAAGGAGCGTTGCCATACCGGCATCGGTATGTTGCTCGATATCGCCGAAGCCTCACCGGTGCCGTACTGCATACAGCCATTGGCCGTAATCGCCTACACCTTATGGTGGCTGGGCGATCCGCGAGCAATGGTGTTCGCCTTGCGATGCCTGCTGCTCGATGAGGATTGTTCGCTGGCGGCGATGATATTCTCAGCCGCCGATCGAGGCGTGGCACCGGCATGGTGCTCGGCTGAGTGAACAGAAACGGCGGATTTCCGAGGTTTTACGCGCGATGCGCGGAAGGAAAGCGTGTGGTGATCGGCAACACGTCGGGCAACGATGTGGGAATAATCGTCCGTGGAGGGTGGTTTACTCACATAGTTGACGATTTGCCCTTGCCAGAAGTGGGCCCATGTGGTATATGCACTTCACGGCGAGAGATCAGAAGGAGCAGTTTTGGCCACGAAGGAAACGACGGCAACCAAGCAGACAGCCGAGTCCAGCGAGGAGACCGAGACCAAGAAGAAGGCCAGCTCTACGACCACCGCACGCAAGACTTCCGCCAAGAAGTCCAAGTCCGCAGAGCCCTCGAAAAAGACCACGCGCAAGTCTGCCGCGAAGAAAACCGCGAAGAAGGCCAAGGACGATGAGCTCGTCAAAGACGAGGACACTCAGGTCGATGACGAGCTTGATGACGATGCCGAGGTCAACGACGACGATTTGGACGTTGACGACCTCGACGAGGATCTTGACGACGTTGACGAAGACGATGCCGACGACGAAGACCTCGATGAGGACGATGCCGACGACGACGATGTGGAAGACGACGAGGACGAGGAAGAAGCCAAGTCCAAGGCACCCGAGCAGCCCAAGGAAAAGGGTGCCTACGTGGTCTCCGACACGGATGATGAGGAAGAGAACATCATCCCCTCGGGCAATCCGAAGCGTCGTGTGATTGCGGCCGGCGCAACCGCCGACCCGGTCAAGGACTACCTGAAGCAGATCGGCCGCGTGAGCCTGCTGAACGCCGAGCAGGAAGTCGACCTGTCCGAGCGCATCGAGGCCGGCCTGTACGCCCAGCACCTGCTCGACACCGAAAGCGAAGGCATGGAGTTCAAGCGCAAGCGTGAACTCAAGTGGGCCGCCGCCGACGGCAAGAAGGCTAAGGACCATCTGCTGGAAGCCAACCTGCGACTTGTGGTCTCGCTCGCCAAGCGCTACACGGGTCGCGGCATGCTCTTCCTTGATTTGATCCAGGAAGGCAACCTTGGTCTGATTCGTGCCGTCGAGAAGTTCGACTGGAAGAAGGGCTTCAAGTTCTCCACCTACGCCACGTGGTGGATTCGTCAGGCCATCACCCGTGCTATGGCCGATCAGGCCCGCACCATTCGCGTGCCTGTGCACATGGTTGAAGTGATTAACAAGCTGTCCCGTGTACAGCGCCAGATGCTGCAGGATCTGGGGCGTGAACCTACGCCGGACGAGCTGGCCCGCGAGCTGGATATGCCGGTTGAGAAGGTGCAGGAAGTGCAGAAGTACGGCCGCGAGCCGATTTCCCTGCACACCCCGCTTGGCGAGGATGGCGATTCCGAGTTCGGTGACCTCATTGAGGATACCGACGCCATCGCTCCGTCCGACGCCGTGGCCTTCTCCCTGTTGCAGGAACAGTTCAAGCAGGTGCTGGAAACCCTGTCTCCGCGTGAGGCCGGCGTCATCAAGATGCGCTATGGCCTGGAAGACGGCCAGCCGAAGACGCTGGACGACATCGGCCGTGTGTATGGCGTGACCCGTGAACGCATCCGTCAGATCGAGTCCAAGACCATGTCCAAGCTGCGCCACCCGTCCCGTTCGCAGACCCTGCGCGACTTCCTGGATCAATGATCATCTGGCTCCCCTCTGTGAGGGGAGCCAAGCATTTGAAGAGAAAAATAGGACTGTATGCCCAAAGAAGAATACGGCGCCAAGGACCTAGCTGTTCTTGAGGGCTTGGATGCGGTACGCAAGCGTCCGGGCATGTACATCGGCACCACCGACTCGCAGGGTCTTATGCACTGCCTGTGGGAAATCATCGACAACTCCGTGGACGAGGCCTTGGCCGGCTTCTGCAATGACATTGTGGTCACCCTGCACACCGATGGTTCCGTGGAAGTCGCGGACAATGGCCGAGGCATCCCGGTGGACAAGGAACCGAAAACCGGCCTGTCCGGCGTGGAGGTCGTGCTGACCAAACTGCATGCCGGTGCCAAGTTCGGCAACTCGTCTTATAACGCCGTCGGTGGCCTGCACGGCGTGGGCTCCTCCGTGGTCAATGCCCTGAGCTCCCGACTGGACGTCGAAGTGGATCGTGACGGCAAGACGCACCACATGACCTTCCACCAAGGTCACCCTGGCGTATACACGGATGCCGACCCGGCCAATCCGTCTCCCGATTCCCCGTTCAAGCGCACTCGCAAGAACCGACCCACCGAGCTGGAAATCATCGGCAAGGTATCTCCCAAAACCACTGGTACCCGTATTCGTTACTGGTATGATCCGGAGATCTTCAACAAAACCGCCGAGTTCTCATACGAACAGCTCATCGACCGCGTGCGTCAGACCAGCTTCCTGGTGCCCGGCCTCAAAATCACCATCATCGACGAAAACGTACCGGAAACGGCGGCGACTGACACCGTCGAGGCCACTGATGACACAACAGTCGAACCTGCGCAAGACCAGGCACCGGCCTTGGATGTCTCGTCCAACGATGCCGAACTCTTCGACGACTCCGCCGAATCCCAGTCCGACGATGCCGAGAGCCCGGCCGAGGAGGACTTCTCGCTGACGGCCGGCGACCAGGTCGTCGATGGCGCGTTCGGCGAACAGCCCGCGCACCCGCGCGTCGTGGAATTCCTGCACACAGGCGGCGTCAAGGACTTCGTCGACTTCCTGTCCAAAGGCGAGCCGATCTCCGACATCTGGCGCATCCAAGGCGAGGGCACCTATAAGGAGGAGACCCAGGCCGTGGGTGAGAACGGCGAACTGCACGCCCAGGAAATCGAACGCACCTGCGGCGTGGACATCGCCCTGCGATGGGTCAACGGCTATGACACCACAATCATGAGCTTCGTGAACATCGTGGAGACGCCCGGCGGCGGTACTCACGTGGACGGTTTCATGAACGCCATCACCAAGCAGATTCGCAAGGCGGTGGAAGACAACGCCCGCAAGCTCAAGGTGAACATGAAGGACTCCGCCATGAAGGTGGAGCGCGACGATATCCAAGCCGGACTCGTGGCCGTGGTCACCGCACGCGTGGCCGAACCTCAGTTCCAAGGCCAGACCAAGGATGTGCTCGGCACCGCGCAGGTCAAGCCGATCGTCACCCGGCTCACCGACAAGCAATTCGGCGAGATGATCACCGGCTCCAAGCGCGGGTACAAGGAACAATCCGGCCGCGTGCTGGAGAAGATCGTCGGCGAAATGCACGCACGCATCCAGTCGCGCAAGGCCAAGGAGGTCACGCGCCGCAAGAACGCGCTCGAATCCGCCTCGATGCCGGCCAAACTCTCCGACTGCCAGCCGGGCAATGACGACGTGGCCGAACTGTTCATCGTCGAGGGTGATTCCGCACTCGGTACCGCCAAGGCCGCACGCAACGCCGGTTTCCAAGCGCTGCTGCCGATTCGAGGCAAGATCCTGAACGTGCAGAAGGCGTCGATTACGCAGATGCTCTCCAACAAGGAATGCGCGGCCATTATTCAAGTGGTGGGCGCCGGCTCCGGCCAGAGCTTCGACATCGAACAGTCTCGCTACCGCAAGATCATCATGATGACCGATGCCGATGTGGATGGTGCTCATATCCGTATCCTGTTGCTGACGCTGTTCTACCGGTACATGCGGCCGCTTATCGAACACGGCTACGTGTATGCCGCAGTGCCGCCGCTGCACCGCATCGCGTTGACCGGCTCGCACAAGGGCGAATACATCTACACGTATTCCGATGACGAGCTGGCCGGCAAGCTGGCCGACCTCGACAAGAAGCACATCGGATACAACGACGACATCCAGCGATACAAGGGTCTGGGCGAGATGGACGCCGACCAGTTGGCGGACACCACCATGGATCCGCGCACGCGTATGCTGCGCCGCATCCGCATGGAGGACGCCGCCCAGGCATCTGAGATTTTCAGCCTGCTGATGGGCGACGACGTGCCTCCGCGCAAGCAGTTCATCGTCGACAACGCCGACGATTTCGACCGCTCCAAGATCGATACCTGACCGTCCTATCTCAAGCTCCCTCTGATGAGGGGCTGTCGGCGAAGCTGACTGGGGGAGAGGCCTCGGGTGGTAGCGGGCTACTCGTATTTCCCTCCCCTCAGTCCGTCTTTGGCGGACAGCTATTTCGTCAGAGGGTGCTGCGGTATATCAGCAGGATTTCATCGAGTGCACCGCCACCGATTATCTCAAGGACAACTACGACATCATCGGCTTTGACCCGCGCGGCGTAGCCGATTCCACGCCGGTGTACTGCGGGCAAGACTCCAAAATGTGATGTTTGCGTGTTGCTGAAGCGCTATTCGATAGACTGATGACATCGTTATCACAACCGGTGCCGTACTGTGAATGGGAGATGGAACATGGCCAGTCTGTTGCTTGCCGTCATCTACGTGGCGTTTATCAGTCTGGGATTGCCGGATTCGCTACTCGGATCCGCATGGCCCACCATGAGCCAGGATCTGAACGTGCCGGTGGCGTGGGCCGGCGGCATCTCCGCGGTGATTTCCATGTTCACGATCGTCTCGGCACTGCTTTCGGACCGAATGACATTGAAATTCGGGGCAGGCAAGGTCACCGCCGTTTCGGTGGCGTTGACTGCGGCGGCCTTGGCCGGTTTCTCCGTTGCCCCGAATTACTGGGTGCTGTTGGCCATCGCCATACCATACGGCCTTGGCGCGGGCGGAGTGGATGCGGCGCTCAATAACTACGTAGCCATTCACTACGAAAGCCGGCATATGAGCTGGCTGCACTGCATGTGGGGCGTCGGCGCATCGGTCGGCCCCTACATCATGGGCTATGCGCTCTCTCAAGGCCAAGGCTGGCCGTGGGGCTATCGGTACATCGCGATCCTGCAGGTGATGCTGACCGTCATCCTGGTGCTGAGCCTGCCACTGTGGAAGAAACGTGGCGCAATTGCGGTCGGCGAATCGACCGATGACACCGCATCATCTGACGGCAATGCCGAGAGATTTGGCACTGCTGAAGGGGTGTCTGTTGCTGAACGCAAACCGCTCGGCGTGGCCGGCGTGCTCGCCATTCGCGGTGCCAAGGAAATCCTCGTGATGTTCTTCTGCTACTGCGCCGTCGAATCCACGGCGGGTCTGTGGGCCTCCAGCTATATGGTGATGCACAGCGGCATCGACAAGATCACCGCCGCCAGCTGGGCCAGCCTATTCTACGTAGGCATCACCGTGGGTCGTGCGCTTTCCGGCTTCCTGACCATGCGATTCAAGGACCCGGTCATGATTCGCCTCGGCCAAGTGCTGGTGTTCGCCGGCATCCTCACCATGTTCGTGCCATTGCCTCACCACCTTGGCGTGGTCGTTGGGCTGGTGGTCATCGGCCTCGGGTGCGCGCCGATTTATCCGTGCGTCATCCACTCGACGCCGGCCTACTTCGGCGAAGACAAATCGCAGGCCATCGTCGGCGTGCAGATGGCCTGCGCCTATGTGGGCTCACTGCTCATGCCGCCACTGTTCGGCATCATCGCGCAATATGTGACAATCAGTCTCTACCCGTGGTATTTGCTGGTGCTCTTGGTGCTGATGGTGGCCATGCACGAGCGTCTTCGCAAGTTGCGCGGCTGATCATATGCGCATCTGGGCCCGCCGCCTACTATGCTTGGAGCCCATGGTGATAAGTGAAGAAGAACATGAACAGATGCCCGAGCCCGTACGGGAACGATTGGAAGCGCTGAAGGATGCGCCGGGCTCGGTAATCGTGGTCGGCTCGATGAACGCCGATTACACCGTAACCACTAAACGACTACCCAAGCCAGGTGAAACCGTCAATGGTGGTGCCATGAAAGTGCTGCCGGGCGGCAAGGGCGCGAATCAGGCATCTGCCGCCGCTCGTCTCGGTGTCAATGTCCAGTTGCTGGGCGCGGTGGGCGAGGACTCCAACGCGGACTTCCTATTAAGCAAGCTGGATGAGGCCGGCGTCGACACCGCCGATATCCTGCATGTCGAAGGCCCCAGCGGCGCCACGGTAATCACCGTGAGCGCTGAGGGCGAGAACACCATCGTCTATTCGCCGGGTTCCAATGCCAAGGCAAGTGCCGGCTATGTGCAATCACATCGCACGACCATCGCCGAATGCGCGGTATTGGGACTGTGTCTGGAGAGCCCGATTGCCACCGTTATCGCCGCCGCGCAGACCGCGCATGACGCTGGCGTGACCGTGCTGCTCAACGACTCGCCATTTATGGACGAGCTGCCTCACGAACTGGTGGAAGCCACGGATATTCTGCTGGTCAACCAGCATGAAGTGGCTCAACTGCTGGGCCTGCCGGATGATGACGTGGAATCACTCGACTGGTACGAGGTCGCCGAACGATTCACCGATTACGGATTCGACCGGGCGATAGCGACGCTTGGTGCGTCGGGATCGGTGGTGATCGAGAACGGACGTTGGCATCGCGTATCCGCCGCGCAAGTCAATGGAGTGGACACCACCGGTTGCGGCGACTCGTTCATGGGGACCGTGCTGGCTGGCTTGGCCGCCGGTCATACGCTGCTGCAATCCGCGCAAATCGGCTCCTACGTCTCCGCCTATGCGGCCACCAAGCTCGGTGCCCAAAGTGCCTACGGTACCGCCGAAGAAGTCATCGCCTACTTCAGCTGACCTATAATCGTACATATGTACGAAAGCCTGAGCCTGTTTTCCGAACCCACCAAGATGTGGTTCGAGCATGCCTTCGGTCAGCCGACCGAGGCACAGGCTCAGACATGGCCGGCAATCCATTCCGGTCGCAATGTCTTGGTCATCGCCCCTACCGGTTCCGGCAAAACATTGGCTGCGTTTCTCTCAGCCATCGACCGATTGATGACCGTGCCACGCACGCGGCGTGCCGGTGTGCGTGTGCTGTATATCTCGCCGTTAAAGGCGCTCGCGGCCGATGTGGCCAAGAACCTAGAACAGCCTTTGGAGGGCATTGCTGCACAATGCGAGGCGCAAGGGCTGCCCGTACCGAAGATCGCGGTCGCCACTCGTTCAGGCGACACCACCGCACAGGAGCGGCGGCGCATAGCCTCCCATCCACCGGATATCCTCGTTACCACGCCAGAATCGTTGTATTTGTTGCTCACTTCGAAGGCAGGGCGGATTCTCGGCACTGTCGATACGGTGATCGTCGATGAGATTCATGCAGTGGCGGGCACCAAGCGCGGCGCACATTTGGCGGTAAGTCTGGAACGGCTGGAGAACCTTGTCGCAGAATCGCGCAAGCGAGATGCAATCGATGCAGATGCTGATGAGGGCGGTGATGCCGCCGTTGATGCTGGCCGCGGCGATCGTCATATGCAGCGCATCGGTCTATCCGCTACGGTGAATCCGCCTGAAAAGGCGGCGCGATTCCTGGGCGGCGGGCAACCGGTTACCATCGTGAATCCCGGTGGGCGGCCTGCAATGGATTTGCGCATGATTGAGCCGTTGGAAAACATGCGTGATTTGCAGTCCGTGAATGCCAAGCAGCGTGTCGGTGGCGTGGATGCTGAACGGTCCGCTCCGCATATCAGTGGTGTCACGCCGGCCATGCAGCGACTTGCTGAACGCAGGGGCATTGTGCCGGTGGATGATAGAGATGTTTCTTCCACTTCTGGGGACGATTCTGATGCGAGTGATGAGTTTGATTCCTCCGCGTTGGTTGGAGCGGCGGGCGACCGTACCTCCGGTTCCATTTGGCCTGTGGTGGAACGCAGTATTTTGGATGAGATTCTCGCGCACCGCACTACATTGGTGTTCGTTAATTCGCGTGGTGTGGCTGAGAAACTCACTGCGCGCTTGAACGATCTGTATGCGCAGACCCGGCATGGCACCAATCCCGACACTGTGCGGGATCCGGGCTCTCCGGAAGGCCGCGAAGGGTTCTCCACGCATTACGATGCTGTGGTCGGCTCCACCACCATGCTTGTCGGCTCACATGAGGGCGATGATGTCATCGCCATGGCTCATCATGGGTCGGTTTCCAAAGATCGCCGCAAAATGATTGAGGAACGGCTTAAACGTGGTGAATTGCGCTGCGTGGTGGCCACCTCCAGTTTGGAGCTCGGCATTGATATGGGCTCGGTCGACTTGGTGATTCAAGTCGATACGCCGTTGTCGGTCTCCTCCGGATTGCAGCGTGTAGGCCGTGCCGATCATCAGGTCGGTGGCGTCTCTCACGCATTGTTCTATCCGCTCACCCGTCAGCAGATTGTCACTGGGGCCGCAAGTCTGGAAGCCATGATTGCCGGCGATATAGAACCATTGGCCGTGCCGCGCAATCCGCTCGATATTCTCGCCCAGCAGACCGTGGCCGCTGCCGCGATGCACGATTTGAACGCTGATGACTGGTATGCCACGGTGCGCCGTGCTGCGCCGTTTGCCGAACTGCCACGTGACATGTTCGATGCGGTAATCGGCATGATGTCCGGCGAATACAACAGCGAGGAATTCTCGGCCTTTCGGCCGCGACTGGTATGGAATCGGGATAATGGCCTGATTTCCGCCCGTCCCGGTTCGCAGAAAGTGGCCGTTACCTCTGGCGGTACGATTCCCGATCGAGGGCTGTACACCGTGGTCCTGCCTGAGGCGGACGCCGGCAAAGGCCAGCGTCGCGTCGGCGAGTTGGATGAGGAAATGGTCTATGAGTCGCGTGTGGGCGATGTCATTACACTGGGTACCTCCACATGGCAGATTCAGGACATCACCCGCGACCGTGTGGTGGTGACACCGGCTCCCGGGCGCACCGCACGTCTACCGTTCTGGCACGGCGAAGGTTCCGGCCGCGACTACGGTTTCAGCCGTACCATAGCCCGTTTCACCCGAGAAATCGCTGCCGGGCTAGACATGAGGCGGACTGAGGGGAGGTCTGCCGTAGAGGGGTCAGCCGTTCCAACCTTCATCCCAACAATCCTCACCCGTCTCCACCACGACGGCCTAGATGCCAACGCCATCACCAACTTGGCCCGCCTGCTCTCCGAACAACAAGCCGCCACTGGTACGGTTCCCAGCGACCAAACCCTCGTTGTGGAGCGCACGCGAGATGAAGACGGCGGTTGGCGCATCGTACTGCTGAGTCCATTCGGCCGCCGTGTTCATGAACCGTGGTCCATGGCCATCAGTCGCAGGCTGCGCCAGCGTTATGGTTTTGACGGGCAGGTATATGCCGCTGATGATGGCATCGTCATCCAGCTGCCGGATGGCGACGGGCATATTCCCGCTCAGGATCTGTTCCTTTTCGATTCCGAGGATCTTCAAACGGATGTAGAACGTCAGGTGGGCGAATCCGTATTATTCGCGGCTCGATTCCGTGAGTGCGCCGCTCGGTCGTTGTTCATGCCTCGTTCCGATCCAGGCCGTCGCGTACCCCTATGGCAGCAGCGATTGCGAGCCGCACAGCTCCTGCAATCGGCTCGCGTGGTCAAGAACTTTCCGCTTCTGTTGGAGACTGCACGTGAATGTTTGCAGGACGTGTATGACATGCCCGCCCTGAACGAGGTGATGACCGGATTGCAAGCCGGCACCATTACCGTGAAGGACGTGGAAACCGAGTCGCCATCGCCTTTCGCCGAGAACATTCTCTTTGGCTTCGTCGGCGTGGTGATGTACCAGTATGACCAACCTCAGGCCGAGCGTAGCGCGCAACTGCTGTCTCTCGATCCGCACGTGCTCGAACGCTTGCTCGGCACCACCGATATGGCACAAGTGCTCAACCCGGACGTGATTCGCGAAGTCGAACAGGAACTGGGGGAGCACACTTTCTGGAATGAGCTTGCCGATGATGATGTGACTGGTCGCGTGACCCGTTACGCCAAAACCCATGGTCCTTTCACCGCCGATCAGCTCATAGCCGATCTACACCTCGATGCTACGGATGCCGTGCACACTCTGGATGTGCTGGCTGCCAAAGGCGAGTTGCTGCAAGGCCACTTTGTAGATGATGACGAGCAAGGCCAACAGTGGCTCCATAAGGACGTATTCCGCCGTATTCGGTCTCGCTCATTGGCCAAGGCGCGTAAAGCAGTCAAGCCAGTAGAACCAGAGGCGTTCCAGATGTTTCTTATCGACCGACAAGGTATCGGGCCGGTCGGCGGCGAACGATATGAAGGTGCTGACGGGCTCATGCGCGTTATCGAGCAGCTGGAGGGCATATCACTGCCCACTGCACTCTGGGAGTCGGCAGTATTCCCCGCACGAGTACGAGACTACCAACCTGCATTGCTGGATGAGTTGCTGACCAGCGGCGATGTGGTCTGGGTCGGCTCAAAAACCGGGGGAACCAGTGCGATGGACCCCGGTGAGGTTGCTTTCTATCCGGCGGATTCAATTTTGTTCAGCGGTGTGGAACATGGTACGACATCGAACGCCTCAGACGCCACCATGCCGGAAGCGATTCTGACTGCACTGGACTCAGGGGGAGCGTTCCATGCCCGTCAACTGATGGATGCCGCCAAACGTGCGTGGAATGAGACCGCGGAGCCGGACATCAATCCAAACACCGGCGAAATCATTCCGCAAGAGTGGAGCGAACAGCAGTTCAAGGATGCCTTGTGGAGCTTGGTCTGGCAAGGTAAGGTCACCAATTCCAGCTTCGCGCCGGTGCGTGCATTAACCGCAGGCGCAGCAAGCCCGCGTAAATCCACTACATCACGTCGTCGTGGGCGTGTCGCTCCGATTCGCCGAGCCACTACGGATATGACGTTAGGAGGTTTGTGGTCCGCCGTAATCGGGCAAGCTGAAGCCGAAGACACCAACCAGACCGAACGGGCACTCGCACTGGTCGAGACGTTGCTGGACAGGTATGGCGTCATCGCGCAGCCGGTGATTGACAAGGAAAATATCCCGGGTGGCTACTCAGCGTTGTATCCGGTATTGAATCGCATGGAGGAGCATGGTCGACTGGTACGAGGCATGTTCGTCCGTGGTTTCGGCGCGGCCCAATTTGCCGAGCGCGACACCGTGGATGCGTTGCGTCATCCGTCAGAGCATCGCGGCCCGTCCGTGGTGGCATTGAGTGTGCTCGACCCCGCAAATCTCAGTGGCTCCGCCATCGCGTGGCCGGACGCGCCTGCCGGTGCGGGTAAACCGGCACGCCGTATCGGAGCCACGGTCGTGCTCAATGCGCAAGGCGCGCTACTATACGCGGCCGCCAAAGCCAAGCACCTGACAGCGTTCGATCAATCGGTCGGCCATGAAGCCGCTGTCAATGATTCCGACGAACAAATGCGCAAGGCCGCCACAGAACTGGCCTACGCCCTCAAACGCAATGGCACCGGCTCCGTGACATTCAGCGACATCAATGGCGAACCCCTCAACGCCCGTCACCCCTTCGCCCGCATCCTCCACCAGTCCGGCTTCACCCCCGTTCCCCAAGGCATGCGGCTGTACTGATTGAGCCCAGCTATCGAATGCGGTAGTTGGAGCCTCGTTGGGTCATGATGAGGCCGGCGCGGGTGAGCTTCTTATCCAGTGTGTAGAGGGCGTTCTTGAGTAAGCCTTGTTGCTCGAAGAATGGGCCGCCGATAAGTTTGACCAACTCGCTGGTGTTGACGAACTGGCCATCAGCCTTGACCAGCGCTTCAAGCAAACTGTATTCCAGACGGGACAGTGAGATTGCGCTGTGAGTGGATGCGTAGTAGGCCTTGTGATTCGTGGTGTCCAACGTGAGATTGCCACGAATGATCATGGCGGGGGAGTCGGTGGCAAGCGAGCCGACGTATGAGAGCAGTTCGCCATCGGAGAATGGTTTGCTCAGCGCGGCATCTGGGCGTCGTACGTTAGCTTGTGTGCTAGCGGCGGCATTGTCCGAGCGTTGTTCGGCTTCGGCATCTGAGTTGTTTGCGCGTGAATTCGCGCTGAAGGAGCTGTAGGGCGTCTCTTCGATAGGGGCGTACTCGTCAGGCAGCGCTCGCCAGCGGCTGCCTTCACCAATGGTTTTGCTGAGTGGCGTCGAAGTCAGCAGCAGAATCTTGACGGAGGCACGGGCATTGCGTAGGGATTCGATGAGCTGCTCGGTGGAAATGCCGAGCAGGGATTCATCAAGAATCACTGCGTCAAATGACTCCTTGGCGACAGCGGCGAGCGCGATACTACCGGTGCTTGCCAAAGACACCTCATGACGACCGGCAAGCAGGGCACCATGAATGGCGTGGGCCAACGGTTCATTGGATACGGCAACCAGTAGTCTCATCGCCACCTCCTTAATGCTTAGTGTAGGCCGGGTTTAGGGTCTCTTCTCTATTGTTTGGCTCACTATCGTTCGCTCCTCGCCTACAAACACCCCACTGGGGTGTTTGCTTTACGGCTCGGCCCATCAGAGGGAGCTTAATTGAGGTTACGCAATGAAGGCGATGGGGGAGGCGAGGTCTACTCCGGAACCGTCTCGGCGCATATCGGGCTTGGGAAGCTCGACCGGAGAGCCTGCGGATGTAGAGGCGTGCAACGGGTAGAGGCCCACCCAGGCAAGAATCAGCGTGTTCTGGCCCTTCAGGAATCGCTGGGAACGCACGCCGCCGGTAGCGCGACCCTTGGTGGGGTACATTTCCAGCGGAGTGACCTTCGCCGCGCCGTTTTCGGTGCCGGGCAGTGCATCGGAATCGCCGGCCACGGTGAGCACCACTGCACCGGATCCGGAAGTCAAGCCGTTCTCGCCCTCTTCATAGGTCCATGCCACCTTGCCGGCGGGAACCACGTTGAAGGCCGCCACACGGGCGCCCTCGGCCAGCTTGATGCCGGCCATACCGCCCGCAGTACGACCCTGCGGGCGCACGTTCTTCGCCTCAAAGGTCAGTAGCGAGGAATCGGAGGAGATGAACACCAGACGGTCGTCATCCTCGGCCACGGCGGCGAATACCACTTCGTCGCCATCTTTCAGATCAATGACGGGCCAAGAATCCATGGTGGTGGGTGCCTCACGATTCCAACGCTTGATGACACCGTTACGGGTACCGATAGCCAGCGACGGCAACGGCTTGGCCTCGGCGGCCCCGCCATCCTCGCTCTCGTCCTTGGCACTGGTCTTGCCGGACGTCGGCTGCTCCATGGCAATCGCCGTAATCACACGCTCACCGCGAATCGGATCGGTGGATTCGGTCATGCCGATCAGTTCGTCGGCCTGAACTCCTCCCTTCAGCGACAATGTGGCGGTAGCGGGCAAGGCAGGCAAATCAACCACATGCGCGAGCACCAGGCGGCCGGCCGACGTGACCAGCCCATACGTAGCGCGCGTGGAAGTCTCGAAGATTGTGGTGATCTGATCGTCTCTCAAACGCTCATCGGAAGTGGATCGTGCATTGAACACGTCCATCGCGCTTGGCGTGGTACGGGCAATCAAACCGGTAGCGCTCATCATCACCACGCACGGCTCGTCCTCGATCTTCAAGGCTCCGGTCAGCGTGGACTGTTCGCCGGTCTTCTTGGCCGCAGCTGCGGCTGCGGCCACATCGGCTTCGGCGGAGGAGATCGTAGTGGCGGCCTTCACCGCTTCGAGCGCGGACTTGGACACGCCCGAAGCCCCGGCACCCTGCGCCACGACCGGCGTCAACGTGCCATCCGGGTCGGCATCCAGCAGCACGGTACGGCGCGGCGAGCCCCACTTGGCGACCGCTTCGTCCATCTCGTCGGTGACCACCTGGTCGAGCGCCTCGGCGGAGGCCAGGATCCGGGTCAGCTCCTCGATACGCTTCTTCAGATCATCGCGTTCGGCCTCAAGCTCGATACGGTTCATCTTGGTCAGTCGGCGCAGACGCAGGTCGAGGATGTACTGAGCCTGGACCTCGTCCAAATCGAAAACGACCATCAAACGGCTCTTCGCGGCATCCGCATCATCCGAGGTGCGGATTACCTGAATCACCTCGTCGATGTCCAACATGGCCAGCAGCAGGCCCTCGACCAGGTGCAGGCGCTCCAGCGCCTTCTTCTTGCGATATTCACTGCGGCGGCGAATCACCACACGGCGGTGGTCCACCCACACCTGAAGCATCTCCTTCAGACCCATCGTGTGCGGGCGGCCCTCCACCAACGCCACGTTGTTCATGGCGAAGTTGTCTTGCAACGGTGTGTGCTTGAACAACTGCACCAGAACCGCATGCGGGTCGAAACCAGTCTTGATCTCGATGACGATACGCGTGCCGTTATGACGATCGGTCAGATCGAACGCGCCGGAAATCCCCTCCAGCTTGCGGTTCTTCACACCGTCGGAAATACGTTCGATTACCTTCTCCGGGCCCACCATGTACGGCAGCTCGGTGACCACGATGGCCTGCTTGCGGGCCGTGACATGCTCGATATGCGTGGCGGCGCGCGTGGTGAGCGTACCACGGCCAGTGGCATAGGCCTCACGGATGCCGTCGCGGCCGATGATCGTGCCGCCGGTGGGCCAGTCGGGGCCGGGCACGTAGCGCATCAGCTGTTCCAGGGTGGCGTCCGAATGCGCCATGAGGAACTTGGCGGCGTTTACCACCTCGCCCAGATTGTGGGTGGCCAGGTTCGTGGCCATGCCCACGGCGATGCCCGAGCCGCCGTTGACCAGCAGATTCGGGATGGCGGCCGGCAGCACGGTCGGTTCCTTGAGCTTGTTGTCATAGTTCGGCGTGAAGTCGACGGTGTCCTCATCGATATCCGCGTTCATGCCGAGAGCGGCTGGGCCAAGCCTGGCCTCGGTGTAACGGGAGGCCGCAGGGCCGTCATCCAGCGAGCCGAAGTTGCCGTGGCCGTCTACCAGCGGCAGACGCATCGCGAACGGCTGTGCCAAACGCACCATGGCCTCGTAGATCGCGGAATCACCGTGCGGGTGGAGCTTGCCCATCACCTCGCCCACCACGCGGGCGGACTTCATATATGGGCGGTCGGGAGTCAGGTTCATCTCGCCCATCTGGTAGACGATGCGGCGCTGCACCGGCTTCAAGCCATCGCGCGCATCGGGCAGTGCGCGTGCGTAAATCACCGAATACGCATACTCGAGGAAGGACTTGCTCATCTCCTCGTTCAGCGGTGTCTCGACGATATGCTCCTTGACCGTGCGCGGATCGTAGGTTTGCGCGGACGGTTTGCGGTGTGATGCCATGAAACTCCCTTTCGAACGCCCCCATATTAGCGGGAGGGCGCGAAACAGTGCGCAGAGAACGGTTCTCGATAACAACTGTGCGCTGGTTTCGGTGCGCCAATCGCACATGTTTGCCGATAAAACGGCGTGATTCCAGTGTTTCAGTCGATGTGCGTTTGTTTGATTATGTGCGCTGGAGCGCACAGTTGTTATCGAGAACCGTTCTCTGCGCACTGAGCCAAGGGGAGGGGTGCTACTTGAATGGGCAACTATGAGTGTTGAGACGCCGGATATGGACGAGTTGCTGCGGCTGGTGCCCACAGTGGGCTATGGGGATGACGCCCCGGCCGATCGGCGTGGGGGAGCACTGCACCTGTCCGCCGTGCTGCCCGCCTTGTCCGCCGCCATCGGACATCCGACCCCCACCAAGGTCCACGCCGATCCCAAGGCCTGCCAGCGCGCGTTGGGGCTGCCTGATGCCGAATCGGCCATCGTGGTGCTCGTGGACGGCCTGGGCTACTGGAACCTCGCCATGCGCCTCGGCCACGCGCCCTATCTGCGTTCGCTGATGAACGAAAGCGCCAATCAGCGTCCCATCGCTACCTGCGCTCCAAGCACCACTGTGGCGGCCATGGCCGCATTCGGTACCGGAACCTGCCCGGGACTGACCGCAATGGCGGGCTATACGCAGCTCGAACCCGCCAGCCATAAGCTCATCCAACTCATCCAGTTCAAAGACGCGCTGGCACCCAAACCAGCCAATCCGCACATTCCTGTGCCGCCCATGGTCGATCCGCTCGACCTGCAGCGCGAGGAGACGGTGTTCGAGAAACTTGCGGCTCAAGAGGTGCGCGTCACGAGCTCGGGGTTGCCCAAGTTCTCCAAATCGCCATTGACCGAAGCCGCATTGCGAGGCACCGACTATCAAGGCAACGTCACCCCACGCGATCGTGTGCTGGCCGCCGCACGCGCCTCCCGCACCCCCGGCCTGACCTACCTGTACATCCGTGACGCCGACAAAGTCGGCCACAATTACGGGTGGGATTCCGAACACTGGGTGGCCGCATTCGAACATATCGACGCCCAGCTCGCGCTCCTGAAACGCAGCGCACCCAAAGGCACGCTGATCGTCATCGTAGCCGACCACGGCATGGTGCAAACCGACATGGACCAGCGGATTGACATCGCCGTTGAACCGCAGCTCACCCGAGGCGTGTCACTGGTCGGGGGAGAGCCGCGCTCGCTGATGCTGTATGTCGAGCCGGATGAACGACCTGAGGATATAGCTTGCCGGTGGCGCGATTGTCTGCAAGACCGAGCCTTGGTGCGGACCAAGGATGAGGCCATCGCGGACGGATTGTTTGGACCGGTCTGCGAGCGAGTCCGGCCAATGCTCGGCGATGTGGTCGTGCAGGCAGCGGGAGCCGTGACCCTCGTCGATTCGCGTACGCAAGGAGACAAGGCCACCCACCTGCCGAGCGTGCATGGTTCCCAAACAGCATTGGAAATGGATATTCCCTGCCTGATCGATATGGCCTGATTCGGAAATTCAGTCTCCGAACAGAATCTCGTCCCAGCTTGGTACGGCCGAACGTCCTGATTTACGCTTGGCCGGTTTGGCTGGTGCCTCATGTTCGGTGGCGGCGGATTCGGCCGCCCGCTCCTGCTCGGTGTCTACCAGCTGTGCATTGGGGCCACTCCGTATGGTCTTGTCCGAAACATTGTCAGAGCCCTGCTCTGGTGCCGTGGCAGGCGATTGCTGTAATCCTGCGGCAGATGGCGAAACAGATCCGGCGGTCTGCGAAGAGACCGGACTGGGGGCCGTAGTGCCATGAGCCTGGGTCGTGGCCGGCGAGATGGACGTGGATAGATCCACTGGGGGCATGGAACCTGTGGAAGTGACAGAGGGCCGGATTGCGGCAGGCCGTGCGGCCGGAATCGAAGGCGTAGGAGCCGCCCAAGCAGACACGGCGCGCTCGATACGCGCGGAGCGTACGGAGTCGCCGGGCAGTTCGGGAATCGTCGGCTTGAGTTTGGAATCCGTGGCTGATTCCGGATTCTGTTCGCCGAGCAGTTTTCGAGCGGCATTGTTCAGGCTCATCACGGAATTGTCGTGCATATTCCACGTCCATTCGGCATGGATCTCACGGCCCGCGGAAGTGAATATCGCCACGATGCGCCAAGGCTCAAGTCCACGTCGGGTGGATTTCCAGGTCACTGATTCCATGCCGATTCCCGCAGAGGCCAGCGTGCGTTCCACCAGTTCGCTGATGGTGCGCACCCTGCTGTCTTTGGGTGCCGCCACGGCAAGGAACTGTTCGATGGCATACTGTTTCTCGGTCTCCACAGCCATGGAGAAACGACGTACCAGCATTTCGCTCAGATGGTATTTCTCCGCGACACGGGCCGGATCGGCACCGGCGCGAATCAGCGACTGTATCTGGGAAATCGGCAAAGTGGACTGCTGATGCGGCTGGGGAGCCTGTCGCATCTCGCTTCTGACCTGCTTGGCCTCAAGAATCGCCCGTTCGAGCGTGTCGTCCACGCTCACAGCCATTTCCCTGCCGCCAAGGGAGAATACGAGGTCCCCCGTCTTGCTCACGCGCACGAAACGGGCTTTTTCAAGCCGATCATCTGGCATATTCGCACCACTTTCCGTCGCAAAGACATTACTTCTTTTAAGTATGCCCCACGTGTCGAACTTTACGAGTATTTCAAATCGTGTATCCTATGGGCGAGTACGGCGCTGACCGTGCTATATATATCGACTTACGAACCAAAGACGACGAAAGGACCATGATGGCTCAGGATTATGATTCCCCCCGCAACAAGGATGAGGACGAGGAATCGCTGCAGGCGCTGGGGAAGTCCTCGCAGAACGCCTCGAGCGACATCGACGACGATGAGAACGCCATCGCCGAAGACTACGAACTGCCGGGCGCCGATTTGAGCAACGAGGATTCCTCGGTGACCGTCATCCCCATGCAGGGTGACGAGTTCATCTGCTCGCAGTGCTTCCTGGTCAAGCATCGCAGCCAGCTCGCCTACACGGACGAGGATGGCCAGCCGGTGTGTGAGGAGTGCGCCGCCTGATGGCGTTCGACGAGACCTACAACGAGCCCGAATCCACCGAGGTCTTGGTCAAGAGCCTCGACCCCGAACATCCGGCCCAGCTGCACTATGCCCACGCGGGCGATGCCGGTGCCGACCTCATCACCACCGTCGATGTGACGCTGAAGCCTTTTGAACGGGCACTGGTGCCCACCGGCGTGGCCATCGCCCTACCTGCGGGCTACGTGGCGTTGGTGCATCCGCGTTCCGGGCTGGCCGCCAAGCAGGGCGTCACCGTGCTCAACGCGCCTGGCACCGTTGATGCCGGCTACCGTGGCGAGATCAAGGTGCCGCTGATCAACCTCGATCCGAAGCACACCGCCGTCTTCCATCCGGGCGATCGCATCGCTCAATTGGTGATTCAGCGGTATGTTGAGGCTCGGTTCATCCCGGCCGAGACACTGCCCGGATCCGATCGCGCCGAACGTGGGTTCGGTTCGACGGGAGTGGCGTCCTGACCGGATTAGGCCGGCTGAATGACTAAGGTGATGACGGCAACAACGGTTGTGGAACCAATGATGGCGAACAGGTGCATGCACAAGGCTCCGGTTCTCGGCTACAATGAACTTCATGACGAGGGAGGTGACTGGCATGGCAGAGATTGATGGCGAGCAGTACGCCGCCCGTAAGTTGGGTTGTGAGATCAGTGCCGATCCGCTCAATCCGCTGGATCCAATCAAGAAGGTGTGCAAGTCCCATCACCCAGATGAGGATTTGTCCATTCTCGACCGTGCCTACCGGCGTGCCGTCATCCAGCACTCCGCCCAGCGCCGCAAGTCTGGCGAGCCGTACATCATCCACCCGCTGGCCGTTTCCCAGATTCTCGCGGATCTGGGCATGGGCCCGATCGTGGTGGCAGCCGGCCTGTTGCACGACACGGTGGAAGACACCGACTATACGTTGGATCAATGCCGCGCCGAATTCGGCGACACCGTGGCCGGTCTGGTCGATGGCGTTACCAAGCTGAGTCAGCTTGAAGTGGGTGATTCCGCCCAAGCCGAAACCATTCGCAAACTCGTGGTGGCCATGAGCCGCGACGTGCGTACCTTGGTGGTCAAGCTCGCCGACCGCGTACACAACGCTCGCACCTGGCGCTATGTGAAGACCACGTCCGCCCAGAAGAAGGCGCGTGAAACCCTTGACGTGTACGCGCCTTTGGCCAACCGACTCGGTATGAACGCCATCAAGACGGAGCTCGAGGAACTGAGCTTCAAGGTGCTCTACCCGAAGATCTACAACGAGATCGTGGTGCTGGTGGCTCGCCGAGCCGGCCAGCGCGATGTGTACCTGAAGCAGATTCTGGCGGAGATCAACGAGGATCTCGACGAGCAGAACATCAAGGCATACGTCACCGGACGCCCGAAGGATTACTTCTCCATCTACCAGAAGATGATCGTGCGCGGCCATGATTTCGCGAACATCTACGATTTGGTCGGTGTGCGCATCATCGTCGACACCATTCAGGACTGCTATGCGGCGCTTGGTGCCGTGCATGCGCGGTGGAACCCGGTTCCCGGCCGGTTCAAGGACTACATCGCCATGCCGAAGCTCAACATGTACCAGTCGCTGCACACCACGGTGGTGGGCCCCGGTGGCAAGCCGGTCGAAATCCAGATTCGCACTTGGGACATGCACCGCCGCGCCGAATTCGGCATCGCCGCGCACTGGAAATACAAGGAAAACGGCCAGGCCGGCCGCGCCCTGAGCTCGCCGGACAAGTCCGATCGAAAGCGTGATGAAAACAATCAGGAGCTTTCCGAGGTCGATAACCTCAAATGGATTCAGCAGCTCGCCGACTGGACCAGCGAAACCCCTGATTCCAACGAATTCTTGGGCTCGCTCAAGGAAGACCTTGGCTCGTCCGAAGTCTACGTGTTCACGCCGAAAGGCAAAATCGTATCCCTGCCCGCTCACGCCACGCCGGTCGACTTCGCGTACGCCGTGCACACCGAAGTGGGCCACCGTACGATGGGCGCGCGCGTCAACGGTCGTTTGGTGCCGCTCGACACCACGCTCGATAATGGCGATACCGTCGAAATTCTGACGTCCAAATCCGATACAGCCGGCCCGTCACGCGATTGGCTGAGCTTCGTCAAGAGCCCGAAGGCCCGCAACAAGATTCGTCAGTGGTTCTCCAAGGAGCGTCGTACTGAAGCCATCGAGGAGGGCCGCGACGAGCTGACCCGCGCGATGCGCAAGCGCAATCTGCCGGTCAACACATTGCTTACGCCCGAGGCACTGGTGGGTGTGGCCGACGATCTTAACTTCCCGAACGCGGACGCCGTGTTCGCCGCCATTGGTGACGGACAGGTCTCCACGCAGAACGTCATCTCGCATCTGGTCAAGGATGCGGGTGCCGACGAGGTCGATGAGGAAGTCGAGCAGGAAGTCCTGCCGCTGAAGCCCGTGGAACGCAAGGTTTCCAGCAGCTCCACCGGCGTGTCCGTCAAGGGCGTGGGCGATGTGTGGATCAAGCTGGCCCGTTGCTGCATGCCGGTGCCCGGTGACAATATCATCGGCTTCATCACCCGTAATCAGGGCGTATCCGTGCACCGCACCGACTGCCAGAACATGATCGATCTGAAAAACAAGCAGCCTGAGCGTGTGGTCGAAGTCGAATGGACCAGCACCAAGGGCCTGTTCATGGTCAAGATTCAGGTCGAGGCGCTGGATCGACGAAACCTGCTTTCGGACGTGACACGTGTGCTTTCCGACCATGGCGTGAACATCATTTCCGGTACGATCGCCACCGGTTCCGATCGTGTGGCCACCAGCCAGTTCAGCTTCGAAATGGCCGATCCGCAGCATCTCAACTCGTTGCTGGCAGCCGTGCGCAAGATTGATGGCGTGTTCGACGTGTACCGCATCACTGGTGCCAAGGAATCCGCCGAACCTCGACTGCGCAAGATGAAGTAGGCCGTTGCCTTACTCTGGCTCCCCTCAGAGAGGGGAGCCAAGAACACGAAAAGGTCCTGACTGGAATACCAATCAGGACCTTTTCGTATATGTTGTCGGTCTTACTCCGCCACGTCCACGGACAGAATCACGGCCGGCTCGAGCGGGCGATCCATCGGATCGGTGTCCAGTGCTTCGAGCTTATCGACGACCTTCTTGGAGTCGTCATCGGCGACCTCACCGAAGATGGTGTGGTGACCGTCCAGCCACGGGGTCGGCACGGTGGTGATGAAGAACTGGGAGCCGTTGGTGCCATGGACCTTACCGTCCATGCCGCGACGCAGACCGGCGTTGGCCATAGCCAACAGGTACGGCTTGTCGAACTTCAGGCTCGGGTCGATCTCATCGTCGAACTCGTAGCCAGGGCCGCCGGTACCGGTGCCCAGCGGGCAACCGCCCTGAATCATGAACTGCTTGATGATACGGTGGAAGATCAGGCCGTTGTAGAACTTGCCGTGGGAAGGCTGGCCGGTGTACGGGTCCGCCCATTCCTTCTCGCCAGTGGCGAGGCCCAGGAAGTTGGCCACGGTGTTCGGAGCCTTGTCGTCGAACAGGTTGATGGTGATGCTGCCCTCAGAGGTATGCATGATGATGGTAGTCATGGTCCCAAGTGTCTCATGGGCTTGAGACCGGCCGGAAACCCCAATCCCGTCATGCTTCGAGGGGCTGGACGGGGAACCCGAGCCGGACGGGACCCCGAACGGCACGAAACCGGCCAAGGCACCTTTAGCTGCACCTGAGATTCCACCCTCGACCGGGGCGTCGGGGTTGAAGGGACTGACAAGGAACCTGGGGGAGCCGGCACCTACCAGAGCACTTGGTTTCTCGGCAAACACTCCATACTTAGGCTTGGTCGATTCGGTATATCCAGTTTTTAATTGCGACATCAATGAATCATCCATGAGTGCCTCGGCGGTGGTTCCGAGAAAATCGGCAGATTTGACCAAATCCGCCACTGACCATGCAATTCGCCCCTTCATTTTGTTAGTCATGGTCGGCCGCTGTATGCCTAGAAAAGCGGCAAGAGCACTCTGTGATTTGTTTTGTGCAGTCAAAAGCATTTTGACGTTCCAGGCAATTACAGACTCTGCATATTGCACTTCAGTGTCGACGTTTTTCTTGGCTGTTGCTGGGGCTGATGTGGTCATTGTTAGTCCTCTGTTATGCGTGTTTCTTAATAGATAACAACAAGTGTATCCATCGATTTGCGTTTCGTCAAAGGAAACGCTATATTGTTAGTTATGAAGAAACAACAGGACGCGAAAGGAACATCCGACATGAAGGAATGGCTAAAAGCACAGGGGATTTCCTATCGCAAACTTGCCGCCTCCATGGGGTCATCGGCTGCGACTGTTTGTAAAAAGTTGAATGGTGAGACTCCCTGGCAGCAGCGGGATTTGCTGTTCTTCCATGACAAGTTCGGCTTGTCGTCTGATTTTGTTCTTGGCATTTCGTCTGATGCCGATCGTGAGGAGGTTGCGTGATGGCTGGTGGAATCTACGAACAGTCCGAATGGCCGGACAGCCGGTGGGATTGCGTCACGGTGTGCGATGGATGCCACACAGTGGTCTGGGGCACGTTCTGGGACGACTACGATTCGGCCGCCCGCGACGCTTATTTCGCCCGTAACGGCTGGCGCAACTACTGCGTCCCGGGCGACACGGAGATTTTGGAGCTCTGCCCGGCCTGCGCCGTGCGCGCCCTGCGCCGCGGCGAGACCCGCGGCCTGGCCGACACCTGGCTCCGCCCCACGCATGCCTACACGCATGCCTTCCGGGAGGTCGATGCACAGCTCTCCGCCCGCGAACGGGTGGTGGCAAACCTGCTGCTGACCGAGGGGAGGACAGCATGAGCGACGAAGCCGGAAGACTCGTCTTCTCCCGCGACCCGTCGGGAACATTCATCGACGGTATGGTCTTCGGAACTTCAGGAGGCGGCGAGAACGCCAATCTCGAAGTGCTGTGTGCGTTGCCCTACGAGCTTGTACGCCCACATGCTAGTGCCTCTGTCCTGGGTCCGCTGGTCGGCGTAGGGAATGTGAAGAGGCTGTCCCTGAGCGTCAAATACCTTGATGGTGAGATATCCGTCGGGCGGTACGACCGTGTATCCGGCTTTCTCGTTGATCAGGCGCGCGCCCTCATTGCGCCCTCATTGGTGGGGATACTGAGTATCAGCTCAGCGCCGTGGTCTGCCGCCCAGGAGTCGCAGAACGCCTTGATCTGCGATCCGAAGCCTTCGCGCCGATGCTTTCTGACGACCGCGATCCCTTCGATGATGGCTGCATGCTCGGCGAAAGCCTCTCGTATCTGTGCGGCATGGACCCCGCTCGTCCCGGTGCGGTATATGAGCGTCTCGGCTACGCAAAGGGCTGGCTGGATGAGGGCCGCGCCTATCAGACGGTCCTGTCCCCATACGCCTATGTACGTAGGCCTGATCGTTCCATCGTCGTGTCTGACGACTGCTGGGACGCTTTGATCGAAGTCTTTGATGTCCCTGATGAGCAGGCTCTTGATTGCCTTTGCCTCGCCATCCGTTGCGGCGGCGCGTGGCCCGTCGACGGCGAGGGAGGTGGTGCGATGGTCTGATCCCATTCGATTTTCTCTCTTTCTCTGCAACTAAAAGAAAAAACGCCCGTTCCCGATGCTGGAACGTCGGGGACGGGCGGTGCAACCAATATTCCGAGCGGCCGCGGATCCCGTATCTTGCCGGATCCCGGTCCGTGGCCGCCCAATGCATTGTCTTGGAGTAGTGATCACACATGAACGACTTTACTAAAGCATTCCGCATGTCTTGCTCTGTGTTTCCCGAGTGTAACCGGGATTTCCAGGCGTCGGTTTGGACGTTCCCGGTCGTGGTGGCATTCGCCCGCCACAACGGTCCGGGCTCCGTCGATTCCCGCCGCCTGGCGTCGATGATGGCGCACCCGTCCATGGAAGGGAGACTCGCGTGAACTGGCTTGCAATCGTATTGATCGTGTTCGTCGCGTTCTCATGGCTGATGACGCTGGCCCTGTGCCGGGCGGCACGTCTCGGCGACGAGATGTCCGCCAGATTGGCCGACGAACGCCGTGCCGCCCAGCAGCGTGAGGAGGAGCGTCCGTGAGCAACATCGCACTGTCATGGGCCTTCAAATGCCATGTGGGCAACGCCAGCGCGAAGGCCGTGCTCGTCTACCTCGCGGACCGCGCGGACGACGATGGCACCGCAGCCTATCCGAAGATCGCGACCATCGTCAACGTCACCGAACTCTCGGAACGGACCGTGCGCACCGCGTTGAAGACTCTCCAGGAACGCGGCTTCATCCGCCGTGGCGACCAACGGTACGCGCGCCTCGGCAAGGGCGGCAGGAACCGTCTGCCCCAGTACTGCCAGATCGTGTGGGACCTCGCGGTCGAATCCGACCCGTCGACCCTCGAATGGATCAAGGAGACGCACACGGCGGAACACGACCCGAAGACCATGGGCAATACCGTGGACCCCGCCGCCTCCACCATCATGGAAAACGGCGAATCCAAGGACGTGCTGCCGGAAAACGCTGGAACGAAGCCGATTCCCAGCACTGCAAATCTCGCAGGGCTGGAAAAAGGGCCGGAACCGGCACTGCAAATCCCGCAGGGCCAGCACTGCGAGAGCTGCACCCCCAGCACTGCAAATGCCGCACCCCCAGCACTGCAAATCTCGCAGAGCTGTATATATAAGGATAAAACCCTCCAGGTAAACCCTCCTAGTAAACCCTCCTTCCCCTCTGCCCCTACGGGGCATCTCCCCGCAAGCGGGGCGGCCGCCGCCGAAAAGAATAAAAACGAACAACTCGACGAGGACGACACCGAGATCGCCGAAGCGGCCGGACGGGTCCTCGCCTCGCTCGGCGAGCAGCGCTCGATGCTCGGCCTGGCCACGCCCTCACCGACCAAAGCCGACCGCAAGGCCATCATCGGCCTGTACCGCAGGCTCGTCGACCAGGGAGCGCAATGGCCCACCCTCGTGATGGTCGACGCGATCGGCTTTGCCATGAACGGCGATTGGTGGCCCAAACGCATCCGCACCGGCCGGGCCCTCGCCAGACACTGGGACGAACTCAACGACGACATGATCCTCGCAGCCGGCCGCACAGACGGCGACGCACACGCGCAGACGGTTCCGCCGGCCGAGTCCACGGAGCCGGATGCTGCGCCATGGCTGCCCGACTGGGCCGTGAAGACGCTGGCCGAATTGGACGGCCAGGACGCGACGGCCGGAGGGGAGGCGACGGCATGATCACGCGCATCGACTGTTCCGAGGCGGGTTTCAACGAATTCCTCCTCGCCAACCCGCAGCTCGACGGGCACGCGGACCTGATCTGGCAGCTGCATGCCGTCTACTGGCGCAACAAGCGCCTCGGCCATCCCAAGGCCGTCGGTCTGCTGATCCAATACGCCCGGGCATGGGCCGCCCGCAATCCCGGCGAAACCGCCATAGGACGCCTCCATGCCCGCAAGACGCCGATGACGCAAGGACGGCGGCCATGAACGGGCGGGACATGATGCCGGCCTGCGCGAGAATCGCCGCGGCCGACCCGGCCATGGCGGATCGCATGTGGAACACGACGACCGACGACGATGGCCGGGACCTGGTCGACGAACGGATGCGCGGCAAGGGCCGCATGCTGTGTGCCGCGTGCCCCATGCGCCTCGACTGCATCAGCCGCGCTCTCGTCAACGGCTGGAAGGACAAGGCCGTGTACGGCGGGCTCGACTATCCGAGCCGCTGGATCCTCGCCCGACTGATCGCCCGTGACCTCCACATCGCCGACGGCGGCCTGCACCGGATCCCACGGAGTCGGGTCCGTGACTGGCTGGCCGAACATCCGGACTGGGCCGAACGCATGCGCCGTGATGGCCGCGACTACTGGCGACGGGCCAAACGCCGCCAACGCTCGCGCCGCGAATACGCGACCAACGATCCGCTGTTCCTTCCGACCGAACCCGTGCCGAAGGGCCTGGTCCAGGGCAGCCTCTTCTGACCGCTTCCCGTCGCGATCCGCGTGGGACGCGGCATAAACCGAAATACCGAAAAACCAACTAACCAGAGAATGCCGAAAAACCGGATACCGACATACCGAAATAAGGAGAAACCGATGAACGACAAGAAGAACCGCGAGCCGATGGTGATCGCGTTGGCGACCGGCAAGGGCGGCAGCATGAAGACCACCAGCGCCGTGTTCCTGGCCTGCGCCCTCGTGGACCAGTCCCGGGGCGAGCAGCATGTGCTCGTCGCCGACGCGGACGTGCAGGGCGACGCGAAGGACTGGTGGTACAGGGCCGCCGAGCTGGACGACCCGCTGCCGTTCGACGTGATGTCCGCCGCGCCGGCCGACATCGCGCACCTGCACGGGATCAACGGCCGTCTCGACGACCCCGTCGACTGGGTGCTGATCGACTCCGCCCCATATGGCCGCGCATTGGACGAATCGGTGAACAACGCGGACCTCGTGGTCATCCCGTCGAGCCCCAGCCGCATCGACCTCGACCAGGCCGCCGGGGTGAAGGACCTGTGCGACCGGCGCGGCGTCCCCGCCGCGATCCTCCTGTGCCGCACCGAGGCCAACACGACCGCCCTCCGCGACGCCCTAGCCTGGATCGACGCCGCGGACATCGCGTGCTTCGAGACGCTGATCCCGAAACGCCAGGACATCCTCAACGCGAAATCCACCCGCCCCCGCGGGTCCCGCCTGCACGAATACCGCGACCTGTCCGGCGAACTCAAGCAGACCATGCGACAGCTCAAGGGGGAGGACCTGTGAGGAACATGAACTTGACGCCCCGTCCGCGCGACCTGACCGCGCTGCTCACCGGCGGCCGGCCGGCACCGGCGGATACCGGAAGACCGGAATCGGCGGAAACCGAAATACCGAAAAACCGGAAGACCGTGAAACCGAACGACGCGGAGGGCTGGGTGAAGACCAGCGTGAGCCTGCGCGCCTCGACCCGGCGCAGGCTCAAGACCTTCGCCGCCGCGCACGACATGCGCATCCAGGAGGTCATCGACCTCGCGCTCGAAGCCTATCTCGCATGACGCGAGACGCCGTGCGAAACAAGCAGGTGCCCGAACCGGAACGGTGCAGAGCGCCACCGGCGGCGGCATGAACGCGCGGAAACCGGCAACCCCGGCTCCGACAGAGAATGACCGAAATACCGAAACCGGTAAAATCGGTGCATACCGAAACGAACGATGAAAGGACACGAATGAAAACGGAACAGGAAACGGAAACCAACACCCCGCCGCCCACGAACGGAGAAACCGCCGCCGTCGAGGAGTCGAGGCGTGTTCGGCCGAAGTGGCTGGTGCCGCTGGTCGCGGGCCTGTGCGCGCTGGCGCTTGTGGTGGCCGGCGGCATCGGATGGAAAATATGGTCGGACCGCCGACTGGCCGAGGCGAAGGCCGCGTGCGCCACGGCCTCCGACGCGGCGCGCGGCGCGATGAACGACTGGAACACGCTCGTCAACGGCGACGCGGCCGACTTGCTGGAGGTCAAGGCCGATCAGGTGAAGGACGCGAAGACCATCGACGCGCTGAAAACCGCGCTGGACGTGGAAGCGCCGGAATACGAGGGCTGCGTGGCCGACGGCAAGGACGGGCTTGAAACGGCGATCGACGAACTGGACGATGCGGCCGCATGGTACGAGAAGCACGCCGGGAGCCTGAAGAAGGCGGTGGACGCGGTGAACGACTCGAAGCTGGCGAAGACCATCGACACGGCGAAAACCCTGTTGGAGTCCAGCAACGGCAACGTGCAGGATGACAAGACGCGCGAGGAACTGTCCAAGGCCATCGAAGCCAAGGACGAGGCCGCGATAGCCAAGGCATCCAAGGCGGTGAACGATTCCATCGCGGCGAAGCAGAAGGCCGACGAGGAGGCGAAAGCCAAGGCCCAGGCCGAGGCCGATGCGAAAGCCGCCGCCGCTGCGAACGCCCAGACGCAACAACAGCAGTACAACTATCAGCAGTCTCAGCCCCAGCAATCCTGGACACCCTCATACCCCTACGGCGGAGGCTCCACTGGTGGCGGAAGCGGCACCACGGGAGGTTCCACAGGCGGCTCCGCCGGTTCCTCCTACGGCGGGAGCTTCGGCTACAGCAGCGGCTATGGAGCTGCTACTCCGGGCGGAACTTGCCCGGAGAGCGTGTGCGGCGTCTGACTTGCTGACATGCAGGCATGAAACTCGTCCGATTCGTTCGGGCGAGTTTTTTTATCATTCGCTTCGGTATGCACCGATTTTACCGGTTTCGGTATTTCGGTAGATACCCCGAATCATGCGTTTTAGGCGTTTCCCCTCCTCGTGGTCAATATCTCGCGTAACTGATCGGAAAAAATGTCCAAACTGGACCGGCCGAAATGGGGTTCTAATGGTTTGTGGCCGAAGTTTTCCGGACTCCGGCTACCGGCTTTTAGGCCGGTCGGAAACAAGAATCTAACAGGAGGAAACCCTATGGTTTTCAACGAGAGGAAACGGGCTGATGCCCGCAACGGGAAGGGGCTGCGCGTGGCAGTGGCCGCTTTGACTGCGGTGGCGACGCTGGCAGGCGGCGGCATGGTCGCGGCCGTAGCCGAACCAGGTGGCGAGGCCCGCGATGATGAGCGCGAGCACGATGGTGATCAGATGATTTTTGGCCTGCGAATTGCGGCCGCGAGTGGGTTGGGCCATGGGTCACATCTCCTGTTTGATGATAAAAGGGCGGGGGCACCGTTCGATATTGCGGCGCGTGCAGGGCTCGCACCCCTCGTCTTCTCCTTGCGGGAGCGGCCGGAGTGCGCGATGCCTTCCCCTCAAGGGGAAGGCTTGAAAATGTGCAAAAATGTCTGCGTAAGCGAATACGCAGACATTTTCTCATATTGCGGGCGAAAATGCAACCCCGCCGCTGTCCGTTGAATGGGACAGTGCAGAGGATTTCCCGCCTTTTTATCCGTTTTTGCGCCAGAGCCGGACTGCGTGGATGCGCGCGCGGGCGCGCTCCTGGGCCGCCTCGGCCACGGAGACGTTCATCTCCATGCCGCGGGCCTCGAGATCC
>OLPE01000324.1_pt1 | contig 51303 bp, 32 predicted proteins | sample 1671901 | NCBI WGS metagenome assembly OLPE01 (sample SAMEA3136624, study PRJEB25190) | human gut metagenome | biome: human gut; feature: human-associated habitat; material: faeces | place: Austria | collected 2013 | reverse complement strand
TATATCAGAGATGGAAATAAATACCCAGTGTTAACTGGGAGAAAGGAAAAATCCATTTCTTTTATCTTTGCAAAGATAATATTATTAAAAAGTTAAAATATATAGCAAGTGCATTTAATGCACAGTCAGATCCGGGTGTAGCCACCAAATATATTATTATTTCTTCTTGGAAAAATTGTCATGAACATATGTCATGAAAAAATGATGGCGGATTAATATGTCGCTTTGATATAATAAAGTAAGCAATTTGACATGTATATTCAGCCTTTTTTGGAAGAGAATGAAACGTGGATAAATTTTAAAAATAAAACAGAAAACTTAAAGCCTTTTCAGTCTTTTTTAAGAGAGAGAGAAGCGTATGAATGATTTCAAAAAACTTACAGAGCAACTTTTGAAAATATATATTAATGCCGAATCAATAAATGATTTTGGTATAGAGAATTATTTTGATGAAAATATTAGTCTGATTGGAACTGGGAAACATGAGTTGTTTACGAATCTACATGAGTTTTTAGAATCATTTAAAGTTGGTATAAAACGAAGAGATAAAATCAGAATCGAAGTACAAAATTTACATCAGGAAGAAGAACGGCTTGATGATGACCATGTTCTTGCACATGGAACAGGAGATTTTATTGGTCTGTTTAAAGATGGTTCGATCTGTTTTAAAATGGAGACAAGATTTACGATTATCTATAAGTGGACGAATGGAAAATGGCTGGTTCAGCATCTGCATCAGTCAACACCGGATTTGGAGCAGATGGACGGCGAAGAGTTTCCTCTTACATTGGGAGAGCAGGTGAAAAAAAACCGGCAGGCCTTTCATGCATTAGGCACTGCCTATTATCAAATCTCAAGGCTGAACTTAAAAACGAAGAAGATCGAACTTGTCAAAAGATCCCGAAAAACAGATTTGGATATAAAAGATAATATCGCAGATTGGAATGCTCAGTTCAAGATTATAGAAGATATTATAGCAGAGCCATTTGTGCAGAAGTATATAGATTTTTTTGATATACAAACCATGGCGGCACGTCTTCATAATAAAGAATCTATGTCTTCCGAATTTAAACTGAAGGAAGGATCATGGTTTCTTTCTATGATTGTTCCTCAGAGTTATGATAAAAATGGAAATGTTACATCCGTGCTGATTGCGAATCGAGATGTGACGGATGAAAAAATGCGGGAATTAAAGCAAGAGGAAGAATTGCGGGAAGCTAAATTAAAAGCAGAATGTGCAAATAAAGCAAAATCATCATTTCTGTATAATATGTCTCATGATATCAGGACTCCTATGAATGCGATCATTGGCTATGCAGATCTCGCATCCAGACATTTGAAAGAAACAGATAAACTTGGCAAATATCTTGAAGAAATCCAAATATGCGGAAAAGAACTTATGTCGATGCTTGGTAATGTTTTGGACATTGCAAGAATTGAAAATAACAAGGTCGAAATGGAATACACTGTTTCGAATGTCCATGAGTGCTTTGAAAATTGTGTCATTATGTTCCAACAACAGGCAGAAAGTAAAAACCAGACGATCTCTCTGGCAGAACAAATCATGTATCCGTATGTATATATGGATGCACCGCACCTGTCAGAAGTCTGTCTTAATATTATAAGCAATGCAATAAAGTATACAAATACAGGAGGTACGATATCCTGTAATGTTATACAGAAATCTTGCGAAAGAGAAGATTGGTGCAATATGATCATTACTATTACCGATAATGGAATTAGTATGTCTGAGGAATTTCAAAAGCGTATTTTTGAAATTTTTGAAAGAGAACGTAACACTACATCCAGTCATATTGAGGGCAGCGGCATCGGAATGGGCATTACGAAAAAGCTTGTTGAACTCATGGATGGAACTATAGAAGTGAAAAGCAAGCAAGGTAAAGGTTCCACATTTACAGTAACTATTCCATGCAGGAAAGCGTCAAAAGAAGACTCTATAGTGAAGAAAAATAGTAATCTGAGCAATAAGAATTGCTTGAATGGTGTTCGAATCTTATTAGTCGAAGATAATAAGATCAACACGGAGATTGCAACAGAACTATTGAAGGAAGAAGGCTGTATTGTTGAGACCGCAAATGATGGTGTTGCATGCGTTGACATGATTGAAAAAGCGGATGCCGGTTATTACGAGATGATCCTTATGGATATTCAGATGCCGGTTATGAACGGATATGATGCCACATTAGCAATCCGAAAGATGAAGGATACGAAAAAAGCCAGGATTCCGATTATTGCGATGACTGCCAATGCCTTCGCAGAAGATACACAAAAGGTTCTTTCTGTTGGAATGAATGCTCATGTTGCAAAGCCTGTTGATATGAACATTCTTGTGCCAACAATGATGAAATATTTATAATAGACAGAATTAATGAAAAATATACAATATAATACAAATAAAAGATTCGTCGGCAAATCAGTCGAAAGGCTGAGACGCAAAGCTATAGGGTCTGTAAAATGACAGCCAGTTGCAACGTTTAAGATGCACTGTCTGAAAAGACAGTGCATTTTCCCATTAGATTTGTGCCGTGAAATAACTTGTTAATTATGTCGACACCCCTTCGCTTTGGTTAAGGCAGGATTTCGAGCCAGTACCCGTCCGGATCTTCAATGAAATAGATGCCCATTTCCGGGTTCTCAAAGCAAATGCAGCCCATTTCTTCATGCTTCTTGTGAGCTGCTTTATAATCATCTGCTTTAAATGCCAGATGAAATTCACATTCGCCAAGATCATATGCCTGCGGGTGTTCCTTAAGCCAGGTCAGTTCCAGTTCAAAATCACTGGAATCATTGCTTAAATATGCAATGATAAAATCGTCTGTAGTTTTTCTTCTTACTTCATGTAAGTCAAGTGCATCATTGTAAAATTTGATGGATTTGTCCAGGTCGGACACATTGTAGTTTTCGTGAATCATCTTAAAGCTCATAGTTCTTCTCCTTTTGCTAATTCTGTATTTCTGATTCGTGATTGGTATTGTGGATATTCGGTAATGAATCCGGTGATGATATCTGGCTTATTCCAATAATGCATTGGAAAAACATTTTTGCAGTCTATATTATCCAGAAAATAAATCATTCCGTCTGCATAGTGGTTTTCCTGCCTTGGATCAAGAGGGACGAAAGCAACATCAAAATGATCGCCCTTGATCTTGTTAATCTCAGCACGATACATAGAGGTCATCTGGCGGTTGTCTTCATCAGGCTCACCATCCCAATACCAGTCATTCAGGTCACCGGCATGGTAGATCGTGCCGTCGTTTGTTTTGACGATAAATGCGACACCACTGTCGTTAGAAAGCAGTGTATGGATGTGCGTATCGTTGTCAAGAATATATTCCTGATCATGATGAGCAGTTGTGATCTTCACTCCTGCCGGATACTTCTTTTTGCTGATATCCTTCGCTAAAACTGCCTGATAAGTCATTCCCATATCATTCAGAATTTTGAAAATCTTTGGATTGAAATGATCCGGATGAAAATGACTGCAAAAGACGACAACCTCTTTCCTTCTATCAAGTTTTGGAAGCTCACCTTTGTAGTAGTCAAAAATGTAGTAACAGCCCGCAGTTTCAACCAAAAATCCACTGTGGTTAATGTAAGTTATTTGCATAATATCACCTGTTATTATACTTTTTCATATTCTGTAAACTCCAGGTCGGAGCAGTAGAATATGTATATTATAGTTTACGCTTTATTATACCCTTTTATATTATGTAAGGCAAATCCCAATATAAAGGCTATATTATTAGATATTGTTGATTGCAATAATGCAAACGCATGTTGTAAATGGAACAGAAAAGTATATTGTTAACGGGAATTTTATAAATATGCATAAAAAACACTTGGAAAAATCAATAAAGTTGTTGAAATATAATCTTGAAATTCAAAACAAAAAAGAGTAAAACATTATGTATAAAAAATAAATCAATAAAAACATATACATAAGAAATGCGATGAGAGGGATACGTCACGAAGTAATCCGGATTTCAGAGAGCCGTTGGATGGTGTGAAACGGCAGAAGGAATTTTGTGATATCACCCAGGAGCATCCCGCTGAACAGACGGAATCAGGAAGAGCATAAAAAGTAGGCAGGGACGTAATCTTCACGTTACAGAAGAAACTGTTTAAAGAAAATTTTATTCAGAAGTTGAACAGACAGATTATAATAAAGAATCTGCATAAAATATTTTGGGTAGACAGTAACAAGTGATTGTAATTAGCAATAATTACAATAATACAAAGTGGTACCACGGAAAATTCCGTCTTTGTTGTCCGAAAGGACAGCAAAGGCGTTTTTTTATATAGATTACTAATAAATAATAAAAAGAAAAGAGGAATTACTTTATGAGTGGAATATTGATGATGGTAATTGCCATTGTTGTACTCGGAGGAGCATATCTTCTGTATGGCCGTTATCTTCAAAACAAATGGGGCATTGATCCGAATGCCAAAACTCCGGCATATGAGATGGAAGACGGAGTTGATTATGTACCTGCTGACACAAACGTAGTATTTGGACATCAGTTCGCATCAATCGCAGGTGCAGGTCCGATCAACGGACCAATCCAGGCAGCTATTTTCGGATGGCTTCCGGTTCTGCTTTGGATCCTGGTCGGTGGTGTATTCTTCGGCGCTGTTCAGGATTTTGCATCTATGTATGCATCTGTTAAGAACAAAGGACGTACAATCGGTTACATTATTGAAGAGTATATTGGAAAATTAGGAAAGAAATTATTCCTGCTATTCTGCTGGCTGTTCTGTATTCTGGTTGTAGCAGCATTTGCAGATGTTGTAGCCGGAACATTTAACGGATTCAATGCAGATGAAGCCGGAAAGATTACAAAAGTAGTTGCAAACGGAGCTGTAGCAACAACTTCTATGTTATTTATCATTGAAGCTGTCGGACTTGGAATGTTCCTGAAATATACAAAATTCAACAAATGGGTAAACACAGCAGTAGCAATTGTATTATTAGTATTAGCAGTAGCACTTGGACTTCGTTTCCCGGTATACTTAAGCCTTGGAACATGGCATGTCATCATTTTTGCATATATCCTGGTTGCCAGTGTGGCACCGGTATGGGCATTGCTTCAGCCGCGAGATTATCTGAACAGTTATCTGTTGATCTTCATGATCGTTGGAGCAGTTATTGGTGTATTTGTATCAAATCCATCCTGCAACCTGAAAGCATTTACAAGCTTTAATGTTGACGGACAGTATATGTTCCCAATCTTATTCGTAACAATCGCATGTGGTGCAGTTTCCGGATTCCATTCACTGGTATCTTCCGGTACTGCTTCTAAACAGATCAAGAATGAGAAAAACATGCTTCCTGTATCTTTCGGAGCAATGTTAATGGAGAGTATGCTTGCAGTTATAGCACTGATCGCAGTTGCTTCTTTTGCAAAAGGTGAAGCAGCAGCACAGGGATTGACAACACAGCCACAGATTTTTGCGGGAGCAATCGCAAACTTCCTGTCAGTGGTTGGTTTACCACATAGCCTTGTATTTACACTTATCAACCTTGCAGTATCTGCATTTGCACTGACATCACTTGACTCTGTAGCCAGAGTAGGACGTCTTTCTTTCCAGGAATTCTTCCTTGATGACGATGTAGATCAGGACAACATGAGTCCGTTCTTAAAAGTAGTAACAAATAAATATTTTGCAACCATCATTACTTTAGTACTTGCTTATCTGCTTACAAAAGTTGGATATGCAGAGATCTGGCCACTGTTTGGTTCAGCAAACCAGTTATTATCTGTACTTGCACTGGTAGCCTGCGCTGTATTCTTAAAGAAAACAAAACGTCAGGGATTCATGCTCTGGGGACCAATGGTATTTATGATGGCAGTTACATTTACAGCACTTAGCATGACAATCGTTAAATTAAGCAAAGCATTCATGACAACCGGACTGGATGTTGGAAATACTTTACAGCTTATCTTTGCGGTATTACTGCTGATTCTTGGTGTGCTTGTAGCTATTCAGGGAGTGAAGAAATTGCTTGAAAAACCAGACGATAAGAAAGCGACAGCTTAGAGTTTGAGCATAGAGATTGAATGAAATTAAGGAAAGTATGTACTTTCCGGTAAAGAAATAGTTAAAAATAAAAAGGCGAGGCATGACTCTTAAGAATCGTGCCTTGCCTTTTCTCTTATTTCTTTATTTTTTCTCTTGCTATGGAAACGAAAAGTTCTTTATTCTCTGATTTACCCGAAATTCTTCTTCCATAATTCGTCTAATTTATCCAGAGCATCGGATAATTGTGTCTGTTGTTCACTGTTCAAACCATTGATTACCATATCTTCTTCCAGTCCCCAGCTGTCGAGGTCATCTGCTATCTGTCCGGCGCGTGCGCCACAGCGGATCAGCTTCCGGACAAGAGTTTCTTTCGTTGCTGTCTCAGCAATTCCGTGAAGAGCGCGTCCCCTTGCACAGCTTAATGCATTGATCGGACAGGCGTTCTCACAGCCTGTGCAATGTTCTTCTGTAGTTGCCATTTTGCTTTCCTCGTTTCTTAAAAATCATGTTTATATTTTAACTTATAAGATGAAACTTGTAAATTATATATATCCAACATTGCTATGTTGTAAATCTCGGTATCATAGTGCTACAAGTTGGAAAATTTCAGTAGTGTGAAAATTATTGATTATATAAGTGAAAGGATTTTGTGCTTTTCGTCTTTTTATGTACAGAAACTTTAATGCGGGTATATATAAAGGAGGAATCACATGAGAAAACGAGCGTGGAAGAGGATTATAAGCACGCTGCTGATCGTTTGCATGCTGGCGGGCGTAGCGTCGGTGACGCAGATGCAGCAGGTGGAAGCATTTGATATCTTAGGAATCGCTGAGAGAATGGGCTGCGTTGTCCGCGGTGGAATGAATGCATATGAGACAGCAAAAGAAAAAAACTGGGATGCAGGGGATGCATTTTTTGGTACGTTTAAAAGTATCGGAAAAGAGATGTTAGGAATTGGCGGTAATGAATCGCCGGGAAGTACGGTTATTGTAAATCAAGTGGATTTAAGCGAGGTACAATTCGAACTTGCCAATATCCAGAGTTCTCTTGATAAGCAGAGCATTTCCCTGAATAAGCTGGAAAGCGATATGCAGAAGAATACGGAGGAAATCAAAGGTCAGATCGAAGCTCTTGGTAAAAAGATTGAACAGACAGATCAGAAACGAAGTTATGAGGACTATCTGAATAACTATTTTAATTTTTATAATAAGTTTCTGGAAGCAACCGCGCGCTGTGAAACTACGCTGAAATCAGCTTATACGGAAGACTCATCACAGGGAGAAAAGAAAGATGAAATTATAAAAAATGCGTATGACAGATTGTATGAACTGAAAGGTATCGAATATACCGGTGATTATTATTCGTTGATGAACAACATGGGAAAATATATCCAGGGAAAATATGAGAAGACGAATCCGGGATCAGTCATTGATATCTTATGTGCATATTATAAGCTGGCAGGCTACAGCGACAGCAGATTGCGGATGCGATCAAACAGTTTGTAGCGCAGACGTATTACAGCTATTGTCTGGCAAATTACTATTATATGGCACTGATCTTATATCAGAATACTTATATCAGACAAAATAATCTGGGCAGCTATCAGGTAGGGCATGATATCCTGTTGTCAAAGTCCGAGATCAAGAATAATTTAAAGACGGTACTGGAAACGAATGTAACAACGACAGCCCGGATGTTCTATGATCTGAATAAACATTTCTGTTCGGTGGAAAATCAGAAAGTGTTATATCAGGGAGATGGTGGTACAACGAACCGTACGTTGAAGGACAGCCAGATATGGATGTGGAACCGGGATCTTCCGCTTCTCTGCCGGAGTCAGAACAGATTCTGGATGCGTATTTTGGAAGCAAGTACAGCAAGATATTTGGAAATGTATGTAAATACAGTTATGAAACATCTGACAATCAGGTTCAGGTGGACGGTAATAAACTTACATTTAATGAGAATCTGGCAGAAGGCAAAGAGATTAAAGTGGATATGTACTGTACTGTTTCAGATCAGAAGATCAAACTGCACACGTATACATTTACCATTAAAGCGGGGAAATTATCCGGTGGATATGGAACCGTGGAGTATCCGTATGTGATTAAAACGCTTGATGACTATGATAAATTTTCAAGGGGCGAAGAATTCTCGAATGCAATAATATCACTGGAAGCAGACCTGGATTTTTCAACGACATTATTTAATCCGGTATCTCGTGAGTTTACTGGACAGTTTTTTGGAAACGGACATAAATTTTCGAATATTGATATAACAGGTATATCCTTTTATGGAATGTTTACCAATCTTTCCGGTGCAGTGCAGGATCTGATTATCGAAAATGAAAATCTGAATCCCCAAGGTGTAAGTGGCGGTATTTACAGAATAGGAGTTATCGCAGGTAAAGTAAACAAAAGTGGAAGAATTGAAAGGTGTGAAGTTGTAGACAGTAAGATTATATTTACACCGGGAAATAGCGGAAAAGTATATGCCGGTGGTATTGCCGGCATGGTGAATGGTGGCAGTATAACCGGATGTATTACAAGAAATGTAGCTATGAATATAGGATCTCCAAATGGAAGTGTCAAAGGTAACGTTGGTGGACTTGTTGGATATATGGATAACAGCGGAACACTTACCTATAGTGGACGAGAGGGAGGCGAGATTGTAAACTGGTGTACGGATACGGAATCGCCGGGAAGCTATACAGGAGGACTGATCGGAAGTGCATACAGTAAGTCTAAAATGAATAATTGCTGGAGCTTCCGGAAAACAGAGAAGACTTCAGATTATGCATACAACAGATTGTTTGGCACATTCGTAGGAATGAGTTCGGGTCTGACAGCGGATAATTGCATTGTTTATTCTGGAACAGATGCGGATGAATCCAATTATACGGGAAATACATCTGCAAAGGTAGAGCAGGGAAATGCACCACAGGTTCGTAAAGAAGAGAATTTTAATTGTGATAAAATTGGTTACGGAGGCGCAGGTTATCTGACGAACGACAGCAGTACAGGCAATCCACTTCGTCTGAAACCACTGGAGCTGATCCTGAACACGGACAGTGTGAAAAAGGATTATTATTACGGTGAAAAGCTGAGACTGAACGGTTTAACAGTAACTTAAAAACGAGGCAGTACTTCTATTATGGCAGTCGGCTTATATGATGTGGATACGACATTTTCTTCGGACAAAACCGGCACACATACAGTAAAAATATCGGTAGGTAATTTAAATAGCAGCTTCCAGGTTACCGTGGCGAAGAAACCACACAATTTCCAGCAGACCGTGAAAGATGCAGCCTGTACAGAGAATGGAGTCACTTCTTATAAATGTACAGACGCAGGCTGTAACGAAACGCTGAAGGAACAGACCAAACCGGCGCTTGGACACGATATGACAAAACATGAAGGAACTCCGGCAACTTGCCAGAAAGATGGCGAAAAGACCTACTGGAAATGTAATCGCTGCAAAAAGCTCTTCCTTGATAAAGAAGGAAAAGAGAGCGTTACAGAGGAACAGCTCGTAATACCAAAGAGTGATGAATATGCATGGAGTGACTGGGAGTTTATCGGCGAAGGAAAACATAAACGTCACTGTACTACGGAAGGATGTACGGCGGTAGAAGAAGATAACTGCACCACAGATGCACCGAAGGAAAAAGTAATTAAGGCAACGACTTCCAAAGACGGAAAAGTGGAAAAGCAGTGTTCGGTTTGTGGAAATGTATTTTCTTCTGAAGTCCTTCCAAAAGCATCCGGTATCAAGATCGCTGCAACATCTTATACCTACAACGGCAAAGTGAAAACACCATCCGTAACAGTAAAGAACAGCAAAGGCAAGACACTTGCAAAAACAGATTATTCCATAGCTTATGCGAAGGGACGCAAGAATGTCGGAAGTTATACTGTTACGATCACACTGAAGAATAATTACAGCGGAACAGTGAAGAAGACATTTAAGATCGTTCCGAAGACAACAAGCATTTCCAAACTGACAGCAGGTAAGAAGAAGCTGACTGTGAAGTGGAAAAAACAGGCGACACAGACGACCGGATATCAGTTGCAGTACGGAACATCGTCTAAGTTCAAGGGTGCAAAGACCGCGACGATCACGAATAATAAAACAGTGAGCAAAGCGATTTCCAAGTTAAAAGCAAAGAAGAAATATTACGTAAGAATCCGCACTTATAAAACGGTAAAAGTAAACGGAAAATCTGTGAAACTTTATTCCGCATGGAGCAAAGCAAAATCGGGGCTTACAAAATAAATAAGAAATAAAATGTGGAAAATCCTTTTATTTACCTGCGGGTAAGTGAAAGGATTTTCCTTTTACAAAAAACGCTTGACTTAACGCCAGCTTGAGGCGCTAGAATAATTCTGGTAATTCAAAGAAAGGGAATTTTTTACAATGTATAATATAGAGTTGACTTTAAGTAATGTTATGATTATGTTGTGGAAAATAATAGATGCAATGAATAAGAGGTGGAAATAAAATGAATAAAAAGGCTGTAATTGATAATGTACAAAAAGAACTCTTTGCCATGCAGGACACCGGGTATCGGGATTTCCATATGAAACTGATGCCTACGGTAGATCCGGAGCGTGTGATCGGAGTAAGGACTCCGGCACTACGTGCATTTGCAAAAAAGTATGGAAAGACAGAAGAAGCAAAACAGTTCGTAGAAGTATTGCCACATCAGTATTATGAAGAGAATAATTTACATGGACTTCTGCTGGAACAGGGGAAAAATTACGAAAAATGTGTAAAAGATCTGGATCGTTTTCTTCCTTATGTGGATAACTGGGCGACCTGTGATCTTCTGGCCGTGAAAATCGTAAAGAAACATCTGGATCTATTCATTAAAGAGGTTTACCGTTGGATGGAATCGGAGCATACTTATACGATCCGTTTTGGGATAAATATGCTGATGCGCTATTATCTGGAAGATGAATTTAAGCTGGAATATCCGGAAAAAGTTGCAGCTATCCGGTCGGAAGAATACTATGTCAACATGATGCGTGCCTGGTATTTTGCAACTGCGCTGGCGAAGCAGTATGAAGCAATTATTCCTTATCTGGAAGAGAAGCGGATGGATACGTGGACGCACAATAAGACAATCCAGAAAGCGATCGAGAGCTACCGGATAACGCCAGAACAGAAGGTATATCTGCGGACGTTGCGTGTGAAAAAGTAAATATTTTAACCTATAAGTTTTTCTTCTTTTGGTATATGTTTTCAATATTGGAAATTATCGGATTAAAGCGATAAAATCAATTATATCAGCTGCCGGGGAGGGGAATACCGGCGCGTAACAAGAGAAAAGAGAGGTTAAAAAGAAATGGAGACAAAGAAAAAGGGATTTCCTACGGCATTCTGGACATGTGCCGCAACCGAGATCTTTGAGCGTCTGTCTTACTATCTGGGACGTTCACTGATCCTGATTTTCGCAACAGCAACCGTAGCAACAGGAGGACTTGGACTGTCCGACACTGTTGCAGCAAATATGCAGTCGAACTTGACCGCATTTTCTTATCTGCTTCCGTTATTCGGAGGAATCGTAGTTGACCGTTATATCGGTGCAAAATATACGACACCGGTCGGTATGATGATTGCCGGAGTCGGATATTACATGGGTTCTGTGGCAACAACAGCAACTGGTGTTTACGCCATGATCTTCCTTGTAAGTTTAGGTCTTGCGTTATTTAAAAACGGACCGATCATCGGACGAGTTATCACTGAAAAAGAGCAGATGGACCCGGCGTTCGCTATGCGTTACACACTTGTAAATGTCGGTGCATTCATAGGTACTTTCCTTGTAGGTATTCTTTACAAAGATGTATTTGCAAAAGACGGAGTATTAGGATTTGCTCCTTGCTTTAAAATTGCAGCACTGATCATGTTCCTTGGAGCATGCTGGTATTTCTTCGTATGCTGGCGTTTCCTCGGAGATGTTGGAAAACGTCCGTTCAAGAAGACAAAGACACAGGAAGAGCTTGCAATTGATGCAGAAAAAACAGTAGAAGAGAAAAAAGAGACGAAAAAAGAGCCACTTACTACGATTGAGAAAAAACGTATCGGTGCGATCCTTATTGCATCTCTGTTCTCCATTATTTTCTGGATCTTCTGGTATCTTGGATACCTTCCGGTATATTATTACTGGGCAGATAACATGAACTGGGTAGTTGCAGGCTATGAAGTTCCATCTACATGGTTTGATGCAGCAAACTCAATGTTCTGTGTAATCTTAGGACCTGTGACAGCAGCACTCTGGAGAAAGCTGGCTGCAAGACCGCAGGGAGACATGAGTCTGTTCAGAAAGACAGGACTTGGAATTGCAATCATCGGACTTGGATACATCTTCTATGCAGTAATTGATATTGCAAGAGGCGGACACAAAGCAAGCGTATTATGGCTGATCGTATTCGCATTCCTTCTGACACTTGGAGAGATGTTCTTCTCACCACTGGGACATTCATTCATCAGTAAATATTCCCCAAGCCGTTACCTGGCGCTGATGATGTCTATGTGGGGATTTGCAACATTTATCGCAGCTAAGAGCTACGGTCCGGTATACGGAATCTTATTTGGTGGAAATATTCCATTCAAGACAGCATGTATCGGAATTGCCGTTGTATCTTTTGTGGCAGCAGCAATTATGATCGCGTTAGACAAACGATTATCCGCGTTAGTAGATTAATAATGAATTTTATGAGCTATATATTTCGTGCAGAATTATATAGCTCATGTAATATAACAGAAAAGAGGTATGTTTCATGGGAGTAAAAGAAAGACTTAGTTGTCTCAGAAAATTAATGGAAGAAAAAGGAATTGACTTTTATGTAATTCCAACTGCAGATTTTCATCAGAGTGAGTATGTAGGAGAATATTTCAAGGCACGTAAATATATGACTGGATTTTCCGGATCTGCAGGAACAGCTGTAATCTCAAAAGACTGGGCAGGAATGTGGACAGACGGAAGATATTTTATCCAGGCGGCAAAACAGATGGAGGGTACAACCGTAGAGCTTATGAAAATGCGTGAGCCGGGAGTTCCGACTATCGAAGAATATTTAGAAGAACACCTGCCGGAAAATGGTGTGATCGGATTTGATGGACGTGTAGTATCTATGGGAGAAGGTCTTGGATATGAGACAATTGCTCGAAAGAAAAACGGAGGAATTGTTTACGAATATGATCTGGTAGATCAGTTCTGGGAGGATCGCCCGAAACTTTCTGAAGAGCCTGCATTTATTCTTGAGGAGAAATATGCAGGAGAATCCGTAGCTGATAAATTAAAGAGAATCCGTGAAGTAATGAAAGAAGAAGGAGCAGATATACATATTCTTACAACACTGGACGATATCTGCTGGACTCTGAACATGCGTGGAAATGATATTGATTTCTTCCCAATGGTATTGTCATATGCAGTCATTACAATGGATGAAATGTTATTATATATTGATGAGAGAAAATTATCTGATGAAATGAAAGCTATTTATGCAAAAGATGGTGTTACAATTCATCCGTATAATGCAATATATGAAGATATGAAACATCTTTCTATAGAAAATACAGCACTTCTGGATGCGTCAAAGACTAATTATGCAATTTATAAGAACATTCCGGAAGAAATGAAAAAAGTAGACACACGCAATCCGGAGATTCTTTTTAAAGCAATTAAAAATCCGGTAGAGATTGAAAATATCCGTAAAGCACAGATCAAAGACAGCATTGCACATGTTCGTTTTATGAAATGGTTAAAAGAAAATGTAGGTAAGATGAAGATTACAGAGATGAGCGCATCTGACAAGCTGGATGAATTGCGTGTAGAGCAGGGAAATTTCATCCGCCCAAGCTTTGAACCAATCAGTGCATATGGAGAACATGCAGCACTTTGCCATTACACATCATCAAAAGAGACAGATGTAGAGCTGAAAGAAGGAAATGTGTTCTTGACAGATACAGGAGCTGGATTCTACGAAGGATCTACAGATATTACAAGAACCTATGTATTAGGTGAGATCCCGAATATTATGAAAGAGCACTTTACACTGGTAGCAATCAGTAATCTCCAGCTTGCAAGCGCAAAAATGTTAAAAGGCTGCAATGGAATGAATCTGGATATTCTGGCAAGAAAGCCGTTCTGGGATAGAGCATTGAACTTTAATCATGGAACCGGACATGGTATGGGGTATCTGTTAAATATCCATGAAGGACCGACAAATTTCCGCTGGGCATATCGCAAAAATGATACTCACCAGTTTGAACCGGGAATTGTTATTACAGATGAGCCGGGAATTTATTTTGAAGGTTCCCACGGAGTCCGTCTGGAAAATGAACTTCTTGTAAAAGAATGGAAGAAGAATGAATATGGAGAATTCCTCTGCTTTGAGACGATCACATACGTACCAATGGATCTTGACGGAATCAAAGCGGACATGATGTCTGAAGAAGAGAAACGTCTTCTGAATGATTATCATGCACTGGTATATGAAAAAATTGCGCCACATCTTAACGAAGAGGAAAGAGAATGGCTGAAGAAATATACAAGAGCGATTTAAGAAAGTTTTTCATATTACAATTAGAATAAATGATGATACATCTTTCAACAAAGCGGGGCCCTTTACGTAAAGTAAAGGACCTCGTTTCTATATATTAGTAAGATATTCAAGAAATTATCTGACATCTTTTTTATGACTATAACAATAATTATGCTATAATAAAAGTGACTTAGTTTGCGAAGATTAATTACTTTTTGCTATGACAATGGAGAATGTAAGAACCTGTGATCACAAAATATACAAAAGACCGACAATAAAGATAACGGATGGAAAGTTAGAGTATGGGATTTGGAAAAAAGCAAGTGGAAAAAAGAAAATGGATGAAAGTGATCTGCCTGATTATTTTTATCCTGACATCGGCGCTATTTCTGGAAGACCGGCTTCTCGATTATGTAAATAACCGGAACATAAGGAATACTTCGGAAGTTCTGCTGGATCAGGTGGCAGGGATCATTGAGAAAAATACAGATGACGAAAAAGAGATGGTCCAGTCGCTGAAGGAAGATTATATGGTGCGGGCAAAGGCGGTAGCGTATATTCTGGATGCAAATGAGAAGATAGAGCATGATGTGCCGGAACTACAAAAGATCGCGAAGCTGATGTCTGTCGATGAAGTGCATCTGTTTGATAAGAGCGGTAAGGTTTACAGCGGAACGGTGCCGAAATACTATGGATATAATTTCAGCTCCGGCAAGCAGATCGCATATTTTAAACCAATGTTGAAAAATAAAAAGCTTACGATGTGTCAGGATGTGACACCGAATACATCAGAAGGAAAGAAGATGATGTATGCGATCACATGGAATGATGCAGGAACCCGTATGATCCAGGTAGGTGTAGAGCCGGTGCGTCTTCTGGAAAAACTGAAACGAAATGAAATAAAATCCGTTGTCAGCAATATGCCGGTGTATGAAGGAATCGACATCTATGTAGCAGACAGAAAAAGCGGAAAGATCTATGGTGCAACGGATTCCAGAAAGATTGGCAATAAACTGAAACAGTTAAAAATCAGCAAGAGCAGGAGTGTTTCACGGAATATCGATGGCTATACAGTCGGAGTGGTATACGATATGACGCATCTTAACGGAAGTAATGCAGTGGCAATGCTGAGTGTGATGTTGTATCTGCTTATTGCAACGATTATACTTCTGCTTATGATCGCAAGAGTATTGAGAATAAACAGAGAAAAGGAAGAGCAGTATGCAGTGCTGGCAACGATGGCAGGACTCAACCACAGTATGTATGTGATCAAACTTAGGGAAAATAAGATCATGCGTTATGGCGGAGCTGAAATCGGTGAAGAAAATATAGAAGGAAGTTATTATGAAGATGCAGATGTGCGTATGCGTGCGCTTCTGGAAAATAGAACCGTAGAAGAGTACCGGGAGGCAGCAGGAGAATTTGTAGATCTGCATACACTTCCTGAACGAATGGAAGGAGAGAAATATATATCCGGAGATTTTATAGGAACAACGCTTGGTTGGTTCCAAGCGTCGTTTATTGCGATTCAGCAGGATGAAGAACAACGTCCGGTGAGTGTAATATTTGCGGTGCGAAGTATTGAATATGAAAAACGGAAAGAAGAGCAGCTGCTCCGGTCATCCACTACAGACGAGCTGACAAGATGCTATAACCGGCGTGCCTATGAGCAGGATATAAAGAAACTGACAGCAGATAAGAAGTTCCTGTATCTGTCCGCGGATGTAAATGGTCTGAAAGCGGTCAATGACCGGCTGGGACATGCCGCCGGAGATGAGTTGCTCTGCGGTGTTGCAGGCTGCATGAAACAGAGCTTTGAAGATTATGGAAAAGTTTACCGTATCGGCGGTGATGAATTTGTCACAATCCTGTTTACAGATGAGGAACAGTTTGGGATTATTAAGCAGAATTTTGATTTGCTTGTGGATAACTGGTCCGGTGACACAGTGCCACATATGAGTGTCTCCTGCGGAGCAGTCTGGAGTGATGAACGGCAGTGGGAGTCTGTCCGTGAAATTGCGAAGCTCGCAGACCAGCGGATGTATGAGAAGAAAGCGAAGCATTATGCGAGACGGAAGAGCGATTTCCAGAACTGGATGTATAAGCGATAAAAAAGATGGAGGAAAGATAGATGGCGGAAGTAGAAAACAGTAAAGATTTAATCAGTGTGTTATGGAGCGGAGCGGATATTCTCCGCTCAAAGATGGATGCAAACGAATATAAAAATTATCTGTTAGGAATTGTATTTTACAAATATTTGTCAGATGCATTTTTGATCAAAGTATATGATCTGCTTTATGATGAAAGACCAGAGACGATGAAAGCCGCATTAGATGCATATATAGAAGCATTAGAGGATGAGAGTGCGGAAGAGTTAAAAGAGGAACTGAAAGACGAATGTCATTACATTATTGAGCCGGACTTAACTTATACCAGCTTTGCAGATGCAGCGAAAAATAATGCATTCAACAGAGAACAGTTGCAGAAAGGATTCAACAATATCGAACAGAGTGATCTAATATTTGCGGACCTTTTTACAGATATTGATCTGTATTCCAATCGTTTAGGAAACGGAGATCAGAAGCAAAGTGACACTATCGCAAATCTGATTAAAGAAATTGACAAAGCAGACTTGTTAAATTCCGATGCAGAGATTCTTGGAAATGCATATGAATATCTGATTGGACAGTTTGCGTCAGAGACAGGAAAGAAAGCCGGAGAGTTCTATACACCGCAGGCAGTATCAAAGATCTTGACGAAAATTGCGATCGCCGGTCAGGAAGACAGAAAAGGACTTTCCGTATATGATCCGTGTATGGGATCAGGCTCATTATTGTTAAATGCAAAGAAATATGCGAAAGAGCCGGAATATATCAAATACTACGGACAGGAGTTGAATACTTCAACTTACAATCTCGCAAGAATGAATATGTTCTTACATGGTATCACACCGGAGAATCAGAACCTTCGGAATGGTGATACTCTGGATGGAGACTGGCCTACCGGAGAAGAGACAGATTTCCATATGGTACTTATGAATCCTCCGTATTCAGCAAAATGGAGTGCGGCAGCAGGTTTCTTACAGGATGAAAGATTCAGCGACTATGGCGTGTTAGCACCAAAGTCAAAAGCAGATTATGCATTCTTGCTTCATGGATTGTATCATTTGAAGAGTAATGGAACAATGGCGATTGTACTGCCTCATGGTGTGTTGTTCAGAGGGGCAGCAGAAGGGAAAATAAGAGAAAAATTACTTCGCTCAGGTAATATCTATGCAGTTATTGGCTTGCCTGCAAATCTCTTTTACAATACATCTATTCCGACTTGTATTATCGTATTGAAAAAGCACAGAGATGGCAGAGATGTCCTCTTTATAGATGCATCTAAGAAGTTTGAAAAAGGAAAGAAACAGAATGCCATGACAGATGACCATATCGATGAAGTGTTGGAGTTATATTCCAATAGAGAGACGGTAGAAAAAGAGGCATTTCTTGCAAGCTTTGAAGATATCGAAAAGAATGATTTTAACCTGAATATTCCGCGTTATGTAGATACTTTTGAAAAAGAAGAAGATGTAGATCTGAATGCACTTTTAACAGATATGAAGAAGACAGATGAAGAACTGGAACAGGTGCAGGGAGAGTTTTTATCACTTCTTAAGGATTTAACTTCGAATGATGAGACAATTATGTCATCACTGAACGACTTGATTGGAAAGATTGAGGGGTGATGGATATGGCAAAACCAAAGATTAGATTTAATGGGTATACAGAAGATTGGGAACAGCGTAAGTTGGGGGAATTGGTAGGTATTTATGATGGAGTTCACCAAACTCCTGACTATCAAGACTCTGGGATAATGTTTTTATCAGTAGAAAATATTGTAACACTTAAATCAGAAAAATATATAGCTGAAGAAGCTTTTGAAAGAGACTATAAAGTATATCCTGAAAAAGGTGATATTCTGATGACTAGGATTGGAGATGTTGGTACTACGAATGTGGTAGAAACAGCAGAAAAAGTGGCATTTTATGTGAGCTTAGCATTGCTCAAACCAAACGGAATTGATTCATATTTCTTAAGTAATGCAATGAAAACTAATGCTTTTCAGAAAGGCTTAAGAGAACGTACCTTAGTAACTGCGATACCACAGAAAATCAATAAGGATGAGATTGGTAAGATTGATATTTTCATTACCAATAATGATGAAGAACAAAAGAAAATCGGAGCCTATTTTTCCAACCTCGACCATCTCATCACTCTTCACCAACGTAAGTGTGAGCAGACAAAAACATTAAAAAAATATATGCTTCAAAAAATGTTTCCACAAGATGGTGAAAAAGTTCCACAGATAAGATTTGAAGGATTTACGGAAGATTGGGAACAGCGTAAGTTGGGAGATATAGCTGATGTAACAAAACTTGCGGGGTTTGAATTTACTGAACATGTTGTCTATTCAGATGAGGGTAATGTTATCGCATTGCGAGGATTGAACATAAAAAATGGTCAGTTGATTTTAAATGATGTTAAGTATATAGATGGAAGTAATTTTTCTAAACTAAGTCGTAGTAAGTTATTTATAGATGACATCATGTTTACCTATGTCGGTACTGTTGGAGAAGTAGCTATAATCAAGGAAAATGATAGATTTTATCTTGCACCGAATGTTTCGAGAATTAGAGTTAAAAGTGATGATTCACCCAAATTCATTAGCCATTATATGAGGACAGATAATTTTAAAAACAAGGTAATTTTTCCATTAATTGCAACTTCATCACAGCCAGCACTAAGCATGGAAAATATTAGAAAATTTACTATTAATATTCCTATAAACAGAGAAGAACAAGACTGTTTAGCAAAATATTTTGATAGCCTAGACCACCTCATCACTCTTCACCAGCGCAAGTGTGATGAACTAAAAGAAGTTAAGAAATTTATGTTACAAAACATGTTTGTTTAAGGAAAAGGGCGAGAAAATGGGAAAAATAACTTTATTTCATGGAACACCTGATAAAATTGTAGTTCCGACATATGGACTTGGTGAGAAAAGACATGATTATGGAATTGGATTTTACTTAACGGACAGTATAGATCTTGCTAAAGAATGGGCTGTTTGCAGACCGAATGAGAAAAATGGCTGGGTTCATCAATATGAATTGGGCACAGAAGGTCTGAAAATATTAGATTTTCAAGAAAAAGATGTGTTGGCGTGGCTTGCAGAATTGATGAAACATAGAGATGCAGCAGATTCTAAGCGTTATCGTATGTTGGCAGCAAAGTTTATTGAAAAATATGGTGTCGATGCAAGTGATTATGATGTTATAAAAGGCTGGAGAGCAAACGCTTCTTACTTTTATATCGCAAAAGAGTTTGTAAGAGACAATATTGATCTTGAAATATTACCGGAGTTGCTTTCATTGGGCGGTCTTGGCATTCAATATTGTATTAAATCTGAGCGGGCATATTCTAAATTGCAGGAAGTAGAAGAAAAGTTACTGCCGGTTGATTACAAGGAATATAGCCAAAAGTATAACGAACGTGATATAACGGCAAGACGAAAGATGCGAGAATTAGTAGATTCTGATGCAAATAAAGTAACAAATGTATTTAGTACATTATTTTAGGAGAGATGACAATGAAGGCATATGCAGAAGAGTATTTGAATGATGTTGTAGAAAATCAGGGAAAGTTGTTTGATTATGTGGCGCAGAATTTTCCTGATAAAGATACAGAAGAATTTATCAACTTTTATATGAAAAGTAAGACAAGAAAAAGTATTGATGAATCGCAGGCATATGTAAATACGATGGATTATAAGGAATTATGGAATTATTTTCAAAAAACAGATCAGTATAAATTGGAAGCTGGAAAAGGTCTTGATGGTTTTATGCCGGATTGGATTGGCGAGTTTTATGCGTATTATCAATGGTATTACAATATGCCGAGTTCAGAAGTTATTCAGAAGATTCCAGTAGACTTTTTGGAAAAGGCGTATTCTGGGCTTCATGATCTGGAACTGGATCTGGCAGTAAAAAAAGTAGGTGAAGTGTAATGCAGATTATTTGCTTTCACAATCCAGAGGAAGAGAACGGATACTTAAGTAATTGGTATCCGTCTAATTTTATAGTTGATGGTGTTCATTTTTCGTCCATGGAACAGTTTATGATGTATCGGAAAGCAATTTGTTTTCAAGATGAATGCATTGCAGAGCAGATACTCGGCACGAAAGATGTAGCAGAGATCAAAGCGTTAGGACGTGCAGTAAAAGATTATGATGAAAACTATTGGAATGGAGTAAGACAGGTTATTGTATACGAAGGATTGCTTGCAAAGTTTTCACAGAATGACGAGCTGAAAGATAACCTTGTAAATACTGGGAATGTGATATTAGCAGAATGTGCAGTGAAAGATCGAATCTGGGGTATTGGATTGTCTATGAAAGATGAAAATAGATACGACAAGAGCAAGTGGAGAGGAGAAAATTTGCTTGGATATACACTGATGATGGTGCGAGAGCGATTGAATTTAGAATAATCGTATGTATTGTGATATAGGTGATAATAGTGTTACATACTGCGATAAAGCGTAAGTAGGCAAGTTTTTGCGAATTAAAATAGATGGGTGGGAACAGCGTAAGCTGGGAGAAGTATGTCAAATTACAATGGGACAATCTCCTGATGGTTCCACATATAGTGAAGAACCCAGTGATTATATTTTAGTTCAAGGAAATGCTGATTTAAAAGATGGATGGGTTGAACCAAGAATCTGGACAACTCAAAAAACAAAAACGGCGCAGGCGGGAGATTTGATTATGAGCGTTCGTGCGCCGGCCGGGGCAATGGGCAAAACTGCTTATGATGTGGTGCTTGGTAGAGGTGTAGCTGGGATTAAAGGGAATGAGTTTGTATATCAGTTGCTTGTAAAGATGGATTCAGATGGCTACTGGAAAAAGATGGCTGCTGGATCAACATTTGAATCTATAAATTCAGATGTTGTTAAAAAAGCAGAAATACTTTTACCACAAGATATAGAAGAACAGAATAAAATTGGATCATATTTTATGTCATTGGACCACCTCATTACTCTTCACCAACGCAAGTGTATGACGAGTAGATGAAGAACAAAAAACGTTTGGGAACAGCGTAAGTTGGGGGAAGTAATAGAAGGCGTTTCAAAAAAGAACGCCAATGGACTATATACACAAGATGATATTCTTGCATGTTCGCTTGGAACAGAACTTGATAGAAAAACTATTTTTTATGGTTTGAGGTCAACCGAAGATTCGGTAAAATCATATCGCATTGTTAACATTGGAAATGTAATTTATACAAAATCGCCGATAAAGGGATATCCCAATGGTATAGTGAGAACATGCAAAATTGTCGATGGAATCGTACCATCCTTGTATTGTGTATATAAAAAAAAGGAAAATATATCTATTCCAATTGATACAAGATTTATACAAAGCTACTTGGAAGATAAAGGAAGACTTGATCAATATTTGTGTCCATTAGTTAATGTTGGGGCAAGAAACAATGTAAATATTACAGATAAGGAGTTTCTTGAGGGAATTATTAAAATCCCAACAACTGTTGAGGAACAAGCCAAAATTGTTGATGTACTTGAAAAGATTAACCACCTCATCACTCTTCACCTTCGTAAGCAGGACAAACGTAAAAAAGGGTCAAAAAACACTTGAAATCAGTGTAAGTATAAAATAAATAATGTATATTAGATACATAGAATCACAAAGGAGACAAAAATTATGCCTGAATTAGAGTCAATGATAGAACAAAAGTTAATTGAACAACTGGTATATGGAGATTCGCAGTGGACATATCGACCGGATTTGAAGACGGAAGAAGATTTGTGGGCGAATTTCCGGTATATTCTGGAACAGAATAATAAGGAGCGTTTGGATGGAGAGCCTTTAACAGATACCGAGTTTGAACAGGTGAAGAACCAGTTGCAGTTTTCATCCTTCTATAAAGCGGGAGAATGGCTTGTTGGAGAGAACGGTAAGGTTCAGGTACATGTGCAGAGAGATACGAAGAGATTACATCTCGTAGTGATGAATCACGAGCATATTGCAGGGGGAAGCAGTGTGTATGAGGTGATTAATCAATACAGTGCATTGAAGACAGAGGAAGACGGACGTAATCGCAGATTTGATGTAACGCTGATGATTAATGGACTTCCGATGATTCATATAGAATTAAAGAATAAGCAGCATTCTTATATGGATGGATTCTGGCAGATTAAGAAATATATCGGAGAAGGGAAGTTTACTGGAATTTTCTCTGCGGTACAGATGTTTGTAATCAGCAATGGCGTAAATACAAAGTATTTTTCTGCAGCAAGCGACACGGAATTAAATGAAAAATTCATCAGTGGATGGCTGGATCAGGATAATAATCCGGTATCTGATTATATTGAGTTCGCAAAGAGTGTACTGCGCATCCCGGAAGCGCATGAGATGATTGCGAGATATACGGTATTAGATGAAGATGCGAAACGATTAATATTATTGCGGCCGTATCAGATTCATGCGATTGAAGCAATACGAGAGGCTTCCAAGACAGGGAAGTCTGGTTATGTCTGGCATACAACGGGTTCAGGTAAGACGTTGACTTCGTATAAGGCAACCCGTAACCTGCTGATGGACATTCCGTCTTTGGATAAAACGATTTTCTTAATTGACCGAAAGGATCTGGATACACAGACAACAATGGCATTTCAGGCATATGCCAACAATGATCTGATCGACGTAAATGAGACAGACAATGTAAATGATTTGAAGAAAAAATTAAAATCAGAAGACCGGCAGGTAATCGTTACAACCATCCAAAAGCTGCAACGATTAATTACAAAGAGATTGCAGGAAGGAACGCCGGAATATAACAAGATTAAAAATCTGAGGATTGCATTTGTAGTAGATGAGTGTCACAGAGCAGTTACACCGGGAACGAAGAGAGAACTGGAGAGATTTTTTGGAAAATCATTATGGTATGGCTTCACTGGAACACCAAGATTTTCAGAAAATCCTTATCCGAAGATGGGTGATCTGCCGCGCACAACAGACGAATTATACGGAGAACGTTTACACAGATATACGATACAAAATGCAATCCATGATAATGCGGTTCTTGGTTTTCAGGTAGAGCATAATGGACCGAAGACGATGTCTGATGAAACAGATAGTAAATTGTATGATAATGAAGCACATATGTTAAAAGTTCTGGATGTGATTTTGAACAAGTCCTATCATAAATTGGGATTCCAGAATGGAAAAGGTAAGACGTATGAGGCATTGCTGACAACAAGTTCGATTCCTCTGGCGCAGAAGTATTATGAATTATTAACGAAAGTAAAAGAAGGAAATACTCCATTGCGGATTGATGAAAAGATCCGGCAGGTACTCCCTGATTTTCCAAAATTTGCAATTACATATTCTGTGACGGAAAATGAAGAAGGTTCACAGGTAAATCAGCAGAAGATGCAGAAATCGTTGGATGATTATAACAATATGTTTGGGACAAAATTTGATCTGGCACAGATCCAGTCTTACAATGGCAATCTGAATAAAAGGCTTGCGAGAAAAGATCCTAAATTTAAGAGACGACATGAACAATTGGATCTGGTAATTGTAGTTGATCGATTGCTGACAGGATTTGATGCCCCTTGTATGTCTACGATGTTTATTGACAGACAACCTATGGGACCGCATGATCTGATACAGGCATTTTCGCGAACAAATCGTATTTTCGATAAGAATAAAACATATGGACAGATTGTTACATTTCAGGCTCCGAAGCTTTTCAAAGAGAGTGTAGATAACGCAGTAAAATTGTATTCCGCAGGTGGTACAAATGATTCTATTCTGGCAGAATGGGACGAGGTGGAAAAGGCATTCCGTACAGCGCTGAAAGCGCTTCGTATTGCAGCAGGAGCGCCGACAGCTATACCGGGAATGTCGTTGGCTGAAAAGAAAGTATTTGCAAAAATATTTCAGACATTTGACCGGTTATTTGCACAGCTTAAATCGTTTTCAAATTACAGTGACAAGCTGTTGGAAGAATATGATATTACAGAAGAAGAGTACGAAGATTATGTAGCGCATTATAAAAATGTAATAGAAGAGATAAAAAGAGAAAAAGAAGAAGGAAATGATGGCGGAGAAGATGAAGAGGAAACGTCAGACTTAGATTCAGAGTATGAGCTGATGGCATACAGTAATACGAAAATTGATTATGAGTACATTATCAATTTGATTCAGAATATTGTATCACCGGGAGAAGATGAAGAGGATATTTCACCAGAGGAAAGACAGAAGCAGATAGATGAAGTTAAGCAATATATAGCAGAATTACGAAATGGTAATCCGAAGATGGCAGATATTATGTCAAATCTGGTTTCAGAGATTGAAGTGGACGCAGACAGGTATAAAGGACATTCGATTTTGAACATAGTAGAAACAACAAAGCAGAAATACATTGAAAACAGGATTTCTGACTTTTGTGAGAAGTGGTATGCGGAACCTGATGATGTTATGTATGCAGCCATGCATTACAGAAACGATGAGATACCGAATGAAGGTGTTATAAAAGCTACAATTGATTATACATGTTATAAGGCAAATGCAGAAAAAGCGGTTCCGAAGTTCAAATACTATAAGATGTGTATGGATGAATTAAAAGAGGTCTTAGATACCGAAATTAAGCCTTTAATTAATCCATTGTAAAGCAAGGTGAAGGTGTAGTTTTATGTTTATATCAGCGTGAGTTATTTCGGGAAAGGAAAAGGCTTATGATAAATGATATGAACAGGACATTGCTTTTCAGTGAATATTTTCAGCAATGGATTGATATTTACAAGAAAGGCGCAATCCGGGAAGCGACTATGGCAAAATACCGTATGACACAGAGATGGGTAGAGAAGCTTATGCCGGAGTTAAAAGTTGCGGAGCTGAACAGAACAGCATATCAGCAATTATTGAATGCATACGCAAAAGAACACGAGCGCCAGACAACATTGGATTTTCACCATCAGTTAAAGGGAGCGATTTTAGATGCGGTTGACGATGGCCTGATTGAAAGAGATCCAACCAGAAAAGCAATCATTAAGGGGAAAACGCCGAGAGTCAAAAAGATTAAATATTTAAGTCAATTCGAGTTACATACTTTGATTTCTGATCTGGATCTCAAAGAAGAACCGAATTGGGACTGGTTTATTTTACTGGTCGCGAAAACAGGAATGCGTTTTTCAGAAGCACTTGCGATTACGCCGGGAGATTTTGATTTTGCAAGACAGACATTATCTATCAGTAAAACATGGGACTACAAGGGCGAAGGTGGTTTCCTGCCAACAAAGAATAAATCTTCGGTTAGAAAAATCCAGATTGACTGGCAGATTGTTGTAAAATTTTCAGAGTTGATTAAAGGACTGCCGGAAGATCAGCCAATCTTTGTAGGCGAATCGAAAATATATAATTCTACAGTGAATGATGCATTAACCAGACATTGCAGAGAATGCGGGATATCGGAGATTTCGATTCATGGCTTAAGACACACCCATGCCTCGCTATTGCTATTTGCAGGTGTTTCAATAGCGAGTGTTGCTCGAAGACTTGGACATGCCAGCATGACAACAACACAGAAAACGTATTTACACATTATTCAGGAACTTGAAAACAAAGATGTAGATCTGGTAATGCGAACATTATCTGGATTGTAAAAATTAAAGTAGAAATACTTACGCTGATTTTATGGAACGTTCTTGAAAGAGGAAGAACCGGAGTATAACCAGAAGGAGCCGAAAGAGCATTATAGAGAAATGATACGAAAAGATATGATTGAGATAACAGGTCCATTTTATGCGGATGAAAGTGAAGAAGATAAGAAATTGTTTTATATATGTGCACTAATCGATTATATTGCGAGAAAAACAAAGAATAAAAGAAGTGTGATCGTGGATGTTTTAGGGCAGGAACGAATTGGAAGAGTCGGAGAGTTAGCTGATTTTTATGGCAACAGTAATTTGGAAGAAGTATGCAGAGTGTTAATGAAAGAATCCCAGATTGAGCCGGGCGATTTTGATAATGTCGGAGCGTGTCAATATGATATTCCGTCACACTGGGATATTGGAAGAGTGTATAAGAGATTGATTAAACAGGTAGTGAAAGTAAAAAATGTAGATGAAGTGGATGCAATTTTTGAGGTGTATCATTCATTTATCAGTGATAAAATAGATGATTATAACAGTATCGTTTATTGTGAAAATCCGGATTATATTTTTGAGGCTTTTATGACTGATAAGTTGCCGGATTAAATCATTTTCACAAAAGAATCAAGGGAGAGAACGCAATGCCAAAAGGAACGAATCAGAAATTCAAACTCTATCGTCTGGCGCAGATCATGCTGGAGCGGACAGACGAAGAGCATTATATTACAATGCCGGAGATCATGGAGGCATTGAAAGAATATGATATCACTGCGGAGCGTAAGAGCATTTACGCGGATCTCAGGGATCTGGAGACATTTGGGATCGATGTGGAGGGAGAACAGGTCGGAAACCGTTATCACTATCATGTGGTGAACCGCCCATTTGAGATGCCGGAGCTGAAGCTTCTGGTGGATGCGATTCAGTCTTCCAAATTCATTACCGCAAGAAAGACGAATGATCTGATTCGCAAACTGGAGACGTTTGTCAGCAGATACGATGCCATGAAATTGCAGAGGCAGGTATATGTCTCCGGACGGATCAAGACGATGAATGAGAGTATCTATTATACTGTAGACGAAATCCATAATGCGATTTCCGAAAATAAAAAGATCTGTTTTCAATATTTCCAGTGGAATGTGAAGAAGGAAATGGAACTGCGCCATGGTGGAGCATATTATCGTATCAGTCCGTGGGGTCTGTCCTGGGATGATGAGAACTATTATCTGGTTGGTTATGATTCAGATGCGCAGATGATCAAGCATTACCGGGTGGATAAGATGCTGAATCTTCGGATGATAGATGAGCGTCGGGAGGGCAGAGATCACTTTAAGAAGCTGGACATGGCAGATTATGCGAAGAAGAGTTTCGGGATGTACGGTGGAAAAGAGCAGGATGTGAAAATGCTGGTGGAAAATCATCTGGCGGGCGTTATGATTGACCGCTTTGGCAAGGATATTATGATGGTGCCGGTGGATAAGGAGCATTTCTCTGTGAAAGTACAGGTGCATGTCAGCAGGCAGTTCCTTGGCTGGGTGATCTCGCTTGGCGAGGATATTAAGATCATCGGACCGGATGAAGTGGCAGGACAGATGAAGCAGGAGATTAAAAGGCTTGTGGAGCAGTATGGAGAGTAAGATGGCAGGAACGATCATTTGTTACGGGGATTCGAACACTTTCGGGTATGATTCCCGCATGGGTACAGAAGGAAGATTCCCGAAAGAGATAAGATGGACGGGAATTCTGGATGACAGAACAGAATACAAAGTGAAAAATCATGGAATCTGCGGAAGATGTATTCCGGAGATGACAGGACAGATGGATTTTATTTGCAAACAGATCAAATCCTGGGCGAAAAAAGCTGCACCGATATGGTTGTTTCTTATGCTCGGGACGAATGATATCCTGAATGCTGCAGAACCATCGGCAGAAAAGACTGCAGAGAAAATGAAGCATTTTCTGGAAAGATTACAGGAAACGCCGGAAGTAAGTGAGGGCAAGATAGAATTATGTCTGCTTGTCCCGCCGATGATGAAGCGTGGCTCGTGGGTTTCGGATGACCGGATTGTGACAGAATCACAGAAGATTGGCGAATTGTACGGGGCATTAGCAGAGCAGCTTGGCATTAAATGCATAAATTGCGGTAAATGGGAGCTGCCGCTTTTATATGACGGTGTGCATTTGTCTGAGGAAGGACATGCGGAATTCGCGGAAAAGCTGATATCGGAGCCGGAAGCTTTTAAATTGGAAATTATATAATAGATGTATGCAGTAAAGAAAATAATGAAATTAGTAGAAGGGACAGTTCATAATAAAAGGTTATCTATAAATACATTGCAGTAGGATGGAGGAGAGCAAATGAAAAAGAAACGATTAGAAGGTGTGCTCCTGGCGTTTGCGGTGGCGGTGTCCACGGTATTTGCGCCGGTGAATGTGGCAGCTGCTGACAGCGTGGAGAGTAAGAGTGTGACGCTGCAGGATTCTGCAAAGGATCAGGACGGAAAACAGACAGAAAAACCGGGAAAATATGTGTTGAAAGATAAGAAAAACAAGGCTGCCGGTGTTCGTACGCGGGCAGCAGGTGTAGATTCCATGACATATGACTGGGATGACACCACGCAGACGCTGACAGTCAGCGGAACAGGAAAAGTTGTCGGGAATTATGACACCAGTTATCCGCTGAGTGCTTATAAAAATAAGGCTCGCAAAATTATTTTACAGGATGGAATTACAGAGATTGGTACACAGGCGTTTGCTAATTTCTCAAATTTGACAGAAGTTGATTTTCCGTCAACATTGAAGAAAATCGGGGAAGCGGCATTTTACGGATGTAGCGAACTGACAAGTGCAGAATTACCGGGGTCATTGACGACACTGTCGACAGCAGCATTTGCCGATTGCAGTGCATTTGCTGATTTAGTACTTCCGAAAAAGCTGCAACAGATCGGAGATTATGCATTCCAGAATTGTGCATTGACGCAGATGACATTCCCGGCATCTGTAAACTATATATCATCACTTGCATTTTATGGATGCAGTGGATTACAGGAATTTCAGGTGGCAGCCGGAAATGCGAAATACAGTGCTTCAGAAGGTGTATTATTTGAGGCGAAGAAGACAACGTTAGTTTTATATCCGATGGGAAGACAGGCTGAATCCTATCAAATCCCGGGTTCCGTAAAAACGATCGGAGAAAATGCATTTAACAATGCGAATGTCTCGGAAATTCTAATTCCAAAGACGGTCAGTGCGATTAATGAAGGTGCTTTTGCCAGAGCAAAAATAAAAACGTTGAATCTGCCTGGTTCCATAACAAGTCTTGGATTATATCTGTGTGAAGACTGCACGGAACTTCAGTCGGTGACGATTGGAAAAGGAATTAAGAGTCTTTCCTACAGAATGTTTTATAAGTGCAGTTCTTTAACAGAAGTATCGCTTGGCAGTACATTAAATACACTGGATAGTCTGGCATTTGCATACTGTACATCTTTACAGCAAATTACAATTCCGGACAATGTGACTCAGATTTTAAATGGATGCTTCGGAGAATGTTCTGCATTGGAAAAGATAATATTTCCAAAGAAATTAAAAGAGATCGCATTTCAGGCATTTTTAAATTGTGGAAAACTGACATCAGTGACATTCCCATCAGCACTGGAAAAGATTAACCGGGTAGCATTTTACGGAACCGGAATTAAAAAGGTAAAGATTCCGTCCTCTGTCACTTATATCGGACCGGAAGCATTTCCGGCAGGCACAGTGATGACCGGAATAAGTGGCCTGGCAAAGATGGATGATGGCTCTTATATGAAGATGGAAAAACTGCCGGTCAAGGTGAAATATGATTACAGTGCAGCATTTGATGTTGTAAAAAGAGTAAACAGTGAGAGAAGCAAGAGAGGACTTAAGACGCTTACGATGGATAAGCGGATGATTAAGGGCTCTATGCTTCGTGCAGCGGAACTTGCGATTGCATTTTCCCATACACGTCCGTCAGGAAGAGATTTCAATACGGTTTGTTATGACAGCAAACAGGGTTATATTATGATGGGCGAGAATATTGCTGCCGGACAGACAAGCAGCAAGAGCGCCATGACTTCATGGATGAATTCACAGAGACATAAGGAAAATATTCTTACGTCTGCTTATACGGGAATCGGCGTGGGTGCAGTTGTTGTAAACGGCGTGCATTACTGGGTACAGAATTTTTCAACGACCACAGTGCAGAAAGCATCGGCTTCTTCTTATAAGAATAAGAGTGCAAATGTAAACGTAGAGGTAACGAAAGAGCAGGACGGAAATCTGTTTTATATCAATCCGCTATATTCTTTCAGCATGAAGAAAGGAACGTCCAGAAGCATTTCTTACAGTATATTTAACAGCTTTGTAAATGTGCCGCTTGTTGCAGGCGGAATGAAATATACGGTATATACACCGTCCGTATGTAAAGTGTCAGCGTCCGGAAAAGTAACCGGATTGAAAGCAGGTAAGACAAAGATTAAAGTAGCGCCGCAAGCCGCGCCGTCTCTTGCAAAGACATTTACAGTAACGGTCAAAGGATCTTCTCTTGCAAAAGTAAGCTGGGGAAAATGCAGACGTTCTTCCAAAACAGTTCTGTTGCAGTGGAAGAAAGTGAAAGGCGCAACTGCTTATGAAATTTATCGTTACAAGAATAAAAAATGGGTGAAAGTAACAACGACAGGTAAGACAACTTACAAGTATAAAAATGCGCCGAAGAATGGTTCTTACAAGGTGCGTGCATTAAAGAAATCAGGAAATAAGAAAATATATGGTTCGTTTTCAGCAGTGAAAAAGATCAGATAAGAATCAGATAAGAGAGACGAAAAAATAAAAGCGAGGTATAAAGTCTAAGCTATTCAAATAGATTTTATCCCCCGCTTTTTCTATGTTCAGCTAAAAGTATCATTCAGAGGATAAAAAAACACATTTGGGAGACATTATAAATTAGAAAAACGATTGAAAACGAGCATATTTTACCAAAATAAGGAACAAAGGAGAGAATGAAAAATGGTGGATGTAACAAATTTTGCACAGATGTTATTACCTTTTGTATTATTGGGGCAGGGAATATGGTTTCTGATAAACGGAATAGCGGAAGAGAAAAAGTGTACCAAGAATAAAGAAAAGGAAGTGGAAAAGAAGAAAGAAAAAGTTAGCGTATAATAAAAGTGTTTCCGCGAGAATAAAGAGTCCCGGATTTAATTCTGGGCTCTTTAATATTAGGTGATAAAAATGCAATAAGGCAGAAAATGTCAATTTTTAGTGAAAGAAAGTGAAAGGAATAGAATAGAAATGTCTTTTAATTAGTAATAATGCTTTTTGACCTATTAATCATTATATTATATTAAGAAAAAATGAAAAAAATAATAAAAAAATGACCCTTTTTGACGGGAACCAATGTCTTAATAAGTATACAGGGACATTTTATGTAGACTTATAGATAAAGAAGTAAGGAGGAACATGTATGAAGAAGACAAGACGCTGGTTGGCGATGCTTCTCGCTGTAGTTTTAGTCAGTTCGAATGTAATCTATCAGCTTGGCACCAATATGAGTGCAAGTGAATCGGACAGTACAACGGAAGCACAGCAACAGGACGATTCTGCTGAGGAGAAAGCACAGCAGGAGGCGGCTTCGAATGCACACAAAAAAGACTCAGGAGAAGCCAAAGTTCAGGAGGTGAATACGGAGGAAGATAAGAATACTTCGGACACTTCCAAGAAGACTCAGGTTACAGAAAAGACTGAGAAAAAGCAGGAGCAGACAGCAAAGAAAGCAGATACTGCAAAGAAAGCAGACACTGCAAAGAAAGCAGACACTGCAAAGAAAGCAGATACAAGCTCCGGCGATACAAAGAAAGATTCCGAGGAGAAAGCCTATAAAGCTACAATCCAGAAATCCAAACTGGATGGCGGCGATATTAAAGCATGGGGCTCTGACGGAAAGAAAGAGACTGTTGCTTACACAGACAGCAAATATATGAAAGAAGTAAAAGAAGGCGACTCTTTTAATTTTGAGATCACTGTAAAGAATTCTTTCAAGCTGGACAAAGTAACAGACCAGAATAATAATACGATCCAGCCGAAGAAGGTGGATGGAAATGTTTATACATACAAAATTGCTGATGTAAAATCAGATAAGACATTTCATGTATTATATAAGGAAGAAACTAATTCAAAGAAAGACGATTCTGACAATGCGAAGTCCGATAACAAGAAGGACGACGCAGACGCATCTGATGATGGGGATTCAGACTCGAAAGCGAACGAGGATAAGAACGTATCTGCAGCATCTGAAAAAGGTAAGATCGCGACAGTAGCGGATACAAATACTGAAAAGACGATTTATGTTGGCAATTCAGTGACACTGGATACAAAACTTGAATCTATGTGGTTTACTACATATACTCACAAATGGAGTGTGAATCCTACTGGAATTGTATCGTTAGATAGTTATAATAGTTCAAAAGTTGTTGTAACTGGAGTAAAAGTGGGAGATGTAACCGTAACAGATAATTACACAAAATCTACTTTGGCAGGGGAATCAAAAGGTTCGAAATCCTATACGGTTCATGTTCGTTCAGCCGTATCACCAATTGGTATCTCAATCACTGGAGCAGACAAAGTTACACAGTTTAAGACTACACAGCTTAAAGCTAATCTCACACCAGCAGATGCATCCGGAAATGTAACTTGGACTTCATCAAATGAACAGATTTTATCTGTTAATGACAATGGATTAGTTACAGCGAAACGTCAGGGTTCTGCAACTGTTACTGCAAGTGTACAGGGAACAGCTAAGGCAACATTATCTGCTACAAAGACCATTGAAGTTGTGAAGAATGAAAGCCCTACAAATAAAAGAGAAGCTTTGGTTTATTATTTGAAAGATCCTACAAAAGATGCAAATTCAAATGCATCATCCGAATGGGGACCAAACCCTATCGGAACAGCTGTTGTTAATGTAGAGGGTGCTACATGGACAAGTGAGAAAAACTGTTTTGATAATGTTGACCAGCGTGTAGTATCATGGCCTACAACCTTAAATGGTAATGTAATTCCAAAAAGTAATAATGCATGGCAACTTATATTTAATGCATATAAGGCTAAAATCGAGAGGGAACTGGGAGTGACTATTACAGAAAATGACGTAGAAGAAATCTCACTTGTTCCGGCAAAGATTTCAAAAAATAATGGAACAACCCCAGATATGCATTTGGATTGTAATGTCAACATTAAATGTAAAAAAGTAGCATTGATTAAATATTGGTTATTTGATGCGAACGGAACTAATTGGGAAATGTTAGGTTCTAAGAACTACTTGGTTAAAGATTCATCAACAACAAAACCATCGGATGTCACAAGTAGAAAATTCCCGACAACCAAGGAAGTTAACGGTGTAACTTATACATTCTCTGGATGGTATACAGATCAGAGTTTAACAACTCCTGCACCAAGCTTCCCAGCTCAAGTTACAGGTGCTGCTAATTACTATGCGAAGTATGTTGCCGGATATCAGGTTATGTACAATCTGGCCGGTGGTAAATTTAGCGATGGTTCAACTACTGCAACAGAAAAACATAATGTAGATACAGATGTAGTTGTAAAAGAGCAGCCTACACGTGCAGGTTACAAATTCAAAGGCTGGAAAGTTGAAGGACTGAGTGGTACTACTACTATTAATAGTGGTGATACCTTTACAATGCCGAATGGAAATGTAACGCTTACAGCACAGTGGAAAGAGAAAGATATTAAAGATTACGTTACATTAAATACAAAGGATGTAGAAAAAGTATACGATGGTCAATCTCTTGCAGCCGGAGAAGCAACAGCTGTTGCTAAGGATGGAAAAGAGAATGAGGTTGGAACTCTTACAGTTGAATATCAGAAAGCAGACAAAAGCTGGACAACAAACCGTGAAGAAATTACTGCAAAAGATGTATCTGATAGCAAGACAGTTAATGTTCGCGTAACAAGCAATGATTTAGTTGGCGAATTAACTGGAACAGAGAAGCTGACAATTACAAAGAAAGCCGTAAAATTAATATCAGCATCAGATAGTAAGACGTATGATGGAACACCATTAACAAATGATGGTGTAACAGCAGAAGGTTTTGTTGAAGGTGAAGGTGTTACTACTCATGTAAATGGTTCTCAGACAGATGCAGGATCAAGTAAGAATACTTTTGCAGAGACTGCATATGAAGCAAACGCTGGAACAGATCTTAACAACTATAAGATCACTACAGAAGAAGGTACTCTTACAGTAAATCCAGTAGAAACTGAAGTAAAAGTTAAGATTACAGGACATCAGAAAGCAGTAACTTATGATGGAACAGAGCATACAGTTACAGGATATGATGTAACAGAAATCAGTAATACACTTTACACAGCAAATGATTTCACATTCAGCGGAAAAGCAGAAGCAGCCGGAACGGATGCGGCTACTTATCCGATGGGACTTAAGACATCCCAGTTCGAGAATAAGAATGCGAACTTTACAAATGTAACATTTGAAGTAGTAGACGGAAGTCTTACAATCAATCCTCGTAACGTGACACTGACATCTGCAACAGACAGTAAAGTTTACGACAAGAAGCCACTGACAAATGATACGGTTACAGTCGGCGGTGACAAATTTGTTGAGGGCGAAGGTGCAACTTATGATGTAACCGGAAGCCAGACAGATGTCGGAACAAGTGATAATAAATTTAGTTACAAATTAAAAGACGGCACAAAAGCCGGAAACTACAACATCGTTAAGGCAGAAGGTAAATTAACTGTAACAGCAGACGAGAATGAAATCGTTGTTAATATCGTAGGTAATACAAAGACTGAGAAATACAATGGTAAAGAACAGTCCGTAACAGATTACACAGTTGAAAGCATCCAGAGCAATGGAAAAGCTTACAGCAAATATACAGAAGACGATTTCTCGTTCAGTGGAACAGCAGAAGCAAAAGGAAAAGATGCAGGTTCCTATAATATGGGATTAAAAGCATCTGATTTCACAAACACAAATAAGAACTTTACAAAAGTTATATTTGTAGTTACAGATGGTAAACTCACCATTGAGAAACGTAAAGTTACATTGACATCTGCGGATGCATCCAAAGAATATGACGGTACTCCACTTACAAGTAATGAGATTACAGTTGGCGGCGAAGACGGATTTGTCGAAGGCGAAGGTGTTACTTATACAGTAACCGGAGCACAGACAGAAGTCGGAAGCAGTGATAATAGCTTTACTTACATTGCCAATGATAAAACGAACCTTGAAACGAACTATGAGATTACAAAGACAGAAGGTACATTAACTGTTAAAAAGAATGACACTCTGGAAGTAACTGTTAACATTACCGGACATACAGATTCTAAGATGTATAACGGCAAAGAGCAGTCCGTAACAGATTATGATGTAACGACAAGTAATGGTCTGTATACAACAAATGATTTCGAGTTCAAGGGAACAGCAAAAGCGGCTGGAACAGATGCAGGTGACTATGCAATGGGACTGAAAGCATCCGATTTCACAAACACCAGCAAGAACTTCAGCAAAGTGAAATTCGTAGTTAAAGATGGAAATCTCACAATTACGAAGAGAAACGTTACGTTAAAAACTGCGGATGCTGAGAAGGTATATGACGGAACAGCATTAACCAAAGACGGTGTGACCGTAGGCGGCGATGGATTTGTCAAGGGCGAAGGTGCGACATATAATGTAACCGGAACCATTACAAATGTAGGTGAAAAACCAAACGCATTTACTTACAAGCTGAAGGATAATACAAAAGCTAAGAACTACAATATCACGGAAACACATGGCACTTTGAAAGTTACACCGGTAACAGATAAAGTTACAGTAACAATCAAAGAAAATGACAAGAATGCGAAGTATGACGGTAAAGAACACACAGATTCCGGATATACAGTGAAGAGCATCAGTAACAATCTGTACAGCAAAGATGACTTTACTTTCAGCGGAACAGCAGAAGTCAAAGGAACGGATGCCGGAACATACGATATGAATGTAAAGGCAACAGACTTTACAAATATCAACGACAATTTCTCAAATGTAGAATTTGTTGTGGAAGGTGGTCAGTTGATCATCAGCAAGAGAGATGTTACTTTAACATCCGGATCAGCTGAGAAAGTATACGACGGAACACCATTAACAAAAGATAAAGTAACAGTAAGTGGAGACGGATTTGTTAAGGGCGAAGGAGCAGAATATAACGTAACCGGAAGCCAGACAAAAGCCGGAAGCAGTGACAATGAATTTACTTACATACTGAAAGACAACACGAAGAAAGACAACTACAACATTACAGTTGTAAAAGGAACACTTACAGTTACCAAGGATAAGAACGAAGTTGTTGTAACGATCACAGGTCATACAAACAGTGCAAAATATGATGGCAAAGATCACACAGCAGAAGGATATGACGTAAGCATTAATAATGAGAAGTATCACGCATCTGATTTCACATTCAAGGGAACAGATAACGTTACGAAGAAAGATGCCGGAACATATCCGATGGGACTGAAAGAGTCTGACTTTGTAAATAACAGTACAGATTTCGAAAAAGTAACATTCGTAGTTACAGACGGAAGTCTTACGATTGAGAAGAGAACCGTTACTTTAGGATCTACAACAGCAAGCAAAGTATATGATGGAACAGCTCTGACAAGCAAAAACATTACTGTTGGCGGTGACGGATTTGCAGAAGGTGAAGGTGCAACTTATGACGTAACCGGAAGCCAGACAGCAGTCGGAAGCAGCGATAATACATTTGCTTATGAGCTTAACAAGAATACAAAAGCAGGTAACTACACGATTACAATGTCTGTTGGAACACTGACAGTTACACCGCAGAGCATTACACCAGATCCGGATCCGGAAAATCCAGATTCTTACAAAGGCATTACGATCAATGATCCATCCGATCACATTTACGATGGCGAAGCACACAAATGGACGCCGGAAGTAAAAGACAAAGATGGAAATGTCTTGAAAGAAGGAACCGATTACGAAGTAAGTTATGACAAAGATAACTTTACAGATGTATCAACAATTAAAGTAACAATCAAAGGAAAAGGTAACTATACAGGAACGGTTACAAAAGAGTACAAGATCACACCTAGACCGGTAACACTGACATCAGCAGATGCGAAGAAAGTCTATGACGGTAAAGCATTAACGAAGGAAGAAGTTGTTGCAAGCAGAGGTGAGAACGAAGGATTCGTTGGAAACGACGGAGCAGACTACAATGTAACCGGAACACAGACCGTTGTGGGAACAAGCAAGAACACATTTGGTTATACACTTAAGAGTGGAACACTTGCAAAGAATTATGCGATCACAAAGGTAGAAGGAACTCTGGAAGTAACACCGGTAACAGACAAAGTTACAGTAACTATCCAGGAGAACAGCGGTAAGTTCACTTATGACGGAACAGAGAAGACCGTAAAAGGATATGAAGTAGAAAGCATCAGTAATAAATTGTACTCTGAAAATGATTTCTCATTCAGTGGTAAGGATACAGTGAAGGGAACAGATGCCGGAACTTATGATATGGAACTTACAGCAAAAGATTTTGCTAACAACAATGCAAACTTCAGCAATGTCGAATTTATCATCAAAGACGGCACACTGAAGATCGACAAGAAAGATGTCACCCTGACTTCTGCATCCGCAACAAAGATGTATGACGGTAAGGCACTGACAAAAGATAAAGTAACAGCAGAAGGCTTTGTTGGAAACGACGGAGCAACATACAACGTAACCGGAAGTCAGTCAGAAGTAGGTAAGAGTGATAACACATTTACATACGAACTGAAGAAAGGAACAAATCCGGATAACTACAATATTAAGACTGTAAATGGTGAACTCGAAGTAACACCATCTGACCAGAAAGTTGTAGTTACGATCAAAGAAAACAGTGGAAAAGAGACATACGACGGAACAGAAAAGACCGTAACCGGTTACACTGTTGAAAATATCAGCAGCAAACTTCCGTATGCAGAGAAAGACTTCGAGTTTAACGGCGATGCAACTGTGAAGGGAACAAACGCCGGAACTTATAACATGGAGTTGAAACCGGGAGATTTCAAGAACATTAACAAGAACTTCAGTAATGTATCCTTCGAGATCATCGACGGAACACTGACGATCGACAAACGTGACGTTACACTAACAAGTGCAAGTGACAGCAAAGCATATGACGGAACAGCACTGGAAAATAAAAATGTAACAGCAGAAGGCTTTGTTGGAAATGACGGAGCAACATACAACGTAACCGGAAGTCAGACAGAAGTAGGTTCAAGTGATAACACATTTACATACGAACTGAACAAAGGTACAAACAAAGACAACTACAACATCAAGACTGTAAACGGTAAACTGACCGTAACAGAAAATGCAGATGAAGTAGTCGTAACAATTACAGAGAAGAGTGGCACTGCTAAATACGATGGTAAAGAACATACTGTAAAAGGCTATGATGTAACAAATATCAGCAACAAGCTTTACACAGAGAAAGACTTTACATTCAGCGGAGACGCAACAGTCAAAGGAACAAATGCCGGAACTTACAATATGGAAGTGAAAGCAGGCGACTTCAAGAATACGAATAAGAACTTCAGCAAAGTGAAATTCGTCATTGTAGATGGAACATTAACCATTGAAAAACGTACAGTGATCATGACAAGTGCATCCCAGAATAAAGTATATGATGGTAAAGCACTGACAAACAAAGACGTAACCGAAACAGGTGATGGATTCGTGAAGGGCGAAGGAGCATCCTACGATGTAACCGGAAGCCAGACAAATGTAGGTAAGAGTGACAATGAATTTACTTACAAATTGAACAAAGATACAAGCAAAGATAACTACACGATCGAAACGAACAAAGGTACATTGGAAGTTACACCTGTAACAACAGCCGTAAAAGTTACGATCAAAGAAAATGGTGGCACATTCAAGTACGATGGAGAGAAGAAGACAGTAACTGGTTATACCGTGAAAGCAATCACTAATCCATTGTATACAGAAGATGACTTTACATTCGGTGGAACAGCAAGTGTAGAAGGAACAAATGCCGGAACATACGATATGGAAGTGAAGGCAGCAGACTTCAAGAACATCAGCAAGAACTTTACAAATGTTACATTTGAAGTAGAAGATGACCAGCTGGTAATTGAAAAACGTAAAGTAACATTAACAAGTGCAACCGACAAGAAGGTTTACGATGGAACAGCGCTGAAGAACAATGAAGTTACTGTAACAGGTGACGGATTTGCAGCAAATGAAGGTGCAGCATACGACGTAACCGGAAGCCAGACAAATGTAGGTGAAAGCGACAACGCATTTACTTACGTACTTAACAAAGGCACAGATGCCAAGAACTACGAGATCACCAAGACAGAAGGTAAGCTGACTGTTACACCGGTAACAGACAAAGTAACTGTAGTTGTTAAGGAAAACAGCGATACAGTAAAATATGATGGAACAACCAAATCCGTAATTGGATACACGGTAAAGAGTATCAGCAATCCACTGTATCAGACAAAAGACTTCACATTTAACGGAGATGCAAGTGTAAACGGAACAGATGCCGGAACATACGATATGGAAGTGAAAGCATCCGATTTCGCAAACATCAGCAAGAACTTCACAAATGTAGAGTTCAAAGTAGAAGATGGCACACTGACCATTGAAAAACGTAAAGTAACATTGACAAGTGCAAGCGACGAGAAAGTTTACGATGGCAAAGCACTGACAAATGCACAGGTAGATGTAGGTGGAGATGGATTTGCAACAGGCGAAGGAGCATCCTATGATGTAACCGGAAGTCAGACAAATGTAGGTTCAAGCGACAACACATTTACATATGAATTGAATTCTGGAACAAACAGTAAGAACTACACAATTACAACAAAAGAAGGAACATTAAAGGTAACACCTGTAACAGATTCCGTTGTTGTAAAAGTAAAAGAAAACAGTGGCACAGAGAAATACGATGGAACGAAGAAGACCGTCGAAGGTTATACAGTGACAAGCATCAGTAACCCGCTGTATACAGAGAAAGATTTCGAATTTAACGGAACAGCAAAAGTAAGTGGAACAAATGCCGGTGAATACGACATGGAAGTGAAAGCATCTGATTTCGCAAACATCAGCAAGAACTTCACAAATGTTACATTCGAAGTGGAAGACGGAAAACTGATCATCGAAAAGAGAAATGTCACATTAACAAGTGCAAACGACAGCAAGGCATACGACGGAAAAGCACTGAAGAACGATACAGTAACAGTAAGTGAAGATGAATTCGTAAAAGGCGAGGGAGCATCTTATGATGTAACCGGAAGCCAGACAGAAGTCGGCGAGAGCGATAACACATTTACTTACAAGCTTAATAAGGGAACAGACGAGAACAACTACAATATTAAGAAAGTAGAAGGAAAACTCGTTGTAACCGCAAGCAAAGATGAAGTAGTTGTAACAATTACAGAAAACAGTGGAACATTCAAATACGATGGAACAGAGAAATCTGTAAGCGGATATCAGGTAACAGACATCAGCAACAAGCTGTATACCGCAAATGACTTCAAGTTCAGCGGAAACGCAAGTGTGAAAGGAACAAAAGCCGGAACATACGATATGGAAGTGAAAGCATCTGATTTCAAGAACACAAATAAGAACTTCGGCAAAGTCACATTTGTCATCGTAGATGGAACATTAACCATTGAAAAACGTAATGTAACTCTGACAAGTGCTTCTGTAAGCAAGGAGTACGATGGAACTGCACTGACAAGCAAAGATGTAACTGTAACAGGTGACGGATTTGCAGCAGGCGAAGGAGCAGCATACGATGTAACCGGAAGCCAGACAAATGTAGGTAAGAGCGATAATGAGTTTACTTACAAGCTGGACAAGGGAACAGACGCTGACAACTACGTGATCAAGACAGAAAAAGGTACTTTGGAAGTAACACCGGTTACAAGCGAAGTAGTTGTTAAGATCAAAGAAAACAGTGGCACAGAGAAATATGACGGAACAGAGAAATCTGTAAACGGATACAAAGTAACAAGCATCAGCAACAAGCTGTACACAGAAAAAGATTTCGAGTTCAGCGGAGATGCAAGCGTGAAGGGAACAGATGCCGGAACATACGATATGAATGTGAAGGCAGCAGACTTCAGAAATATCAGTAAGAACTTCAGTAAAGTGAAATTCGAAGTAGAAGACGGACAGCTCGCAATCGAGAAACGTAAAGTCACACTGACAAGTGCATCAGACGAGAAGGTTTATGACGGAACAGCACTGAAGAACAATGAAGTAACTGTTGGCGGAGACGGATTCGCGACAGGCGAAGGTGCAACATATGACGTAACCGGAAGCCGCACAAATGTAGGTGAAAGCGACAATACATTTACTTACAAGCTGAACAAAGGCACAAAAGCCGACAACTACGATATCACAACAAAAGAAGGAACACTGAAAGTAACACCTGTAACAGATAAAGTTACAGTTAAGATCAAAGGTAACAACGATAAGTTCAAATATGACGGAAGCAAGAAGACTGTTGAAGGCTACAAAGTAGTTGATATCAGCAACAAGCTGTACACGGAGAAAGATTTCGAGTTCAGCGGAACAGATAAAGTGAGCGGAACAGATGCAGGCTCTTACGACATGGGTATGACAGCAGGAGATTTCGCAAACATCAGCAAGAATTTTGCAAATGTTGTATTTGAAGTAGAAGATGGACAGCTGGTAATTGAAAAACGTAAAGTAACGATGACCAGTGACTCCGGAAGCAAAGCTTACGATGGTGAAGCACTTACCAAGAAGCATGTAACAGAGAGCGAAGATGGATTTGTGAAGGGCGAAGGAGCAGCATACGATGTAACCGGAAGCCAGTTATATGTAGGTGAGAGTGATAACGAATTTACTTATGAACTGAACAAAGGAACGAAGGCCGATAACTACGACATCACAGTTGTAAAAGGAAAGCTGACCGTAACTGCAAGCAAGGAAGAAGTAGTCGTAACGATCACAGAAAACAGTGGAACATACAAATACGATGGAACAGAAAAATCCGTAACAGGATACAAAGTAACAAGCATCAACAATAAGCTGTACAGCAAAGATGATTTCGAGTTTAGTGGAAATGATAAAGTAAGCGGAACAGATGCAGGATCTTATGATATGAATCTGAAAGCTTCAGATTTCAAAAACACAAATAAGAACTTCGACAATGTGAAATTCGTCATCGTAGATGGAACACTGACCATCGAGAAACGTAAAGTAACACTGACCAGTGAAGATGCTGGCAAGATATATGACGGAACCGCGCTGACAAATAAAACTGTAAATGAAAGCGGAGACGGATTCGCAGAAGGCGAAGGTGCAACATATGATGTAACCGGAACTCAGACAAATGCAGGTTCAAGTGATAACACATTTACCTACAAACTGAACAAGGGAACAAAGGCTGACAACTATATCATCGAGACAAAAGAAGGTAAGCTGACAGTCACACCGGTAACTGCAGAAGTTACAGTAAATATTAAAGAGCACAGCGGTAAGAAACTGTATAACGGCAGCGAACAGAGCGTAAGCGGCTATGATGTAACAAATATCAGCAATGCACTGTACAAAGTAAAAGACTTTGAATTCGGCGGAAATGATACGGTAAGTGGAACAAATGCCGGAAGCTATGAGATGAACATTACACCGGCAGACTTCAAGAACATCAGCAAGAACTTTACAAATGTCAAATTCGTGATCGAAGATGGCAAGCTGGTAATCGAGAAGAGAAATGTCACACTGACATCCGCATCCGATGAAAAAGTTTATGACGGAAAAGCATTGACAAATGATACAGTGAAAGTAAGCGGAGATGGATTTGTACTTGGTGAGGGCGCAACATACAGCGTAACCGGAAGCCAGTTGGATGCAGGCGAAAGCGATAATGCATTTACATACAAACTGTTTGACAATACAAGCGCTGATAACTACATCATTAAGACAGAAAAAGGTAAATTAAAAGTCACACCGGTAACAGACGAAGTAGTCGTAACAGTCAAAGGAAACAGCAAAAATGCAACTTACGACGGCGACGAAAAGACAGCAGAAGGTTATAAAGTAACAGACATCAGCAACGGTTTGTACACAGACAATGATTTCACATTTACAGGTGATGCAAGCGTGAAAGCAACAGATGCCGGACAGTACTGGATGGATGTGAAGTCTTCCGACTTTACAAATATCAGTAAGAACTTCACAAATGTCAGATTCGTATTTGAAAATGGTGTGCTGACGATCGGAAAGAGAAATGTGATCCTCACATCTGCATCCGACAGCAAAGCATACGATGGCAAACCTTTAACAAATGATGAGGTAACCGTAGGCGGAGAAGGATTTGCGAAGGGCGAAGGCGCAGCATACGATGTAACCGGAAGCCAGTTAAATGTCGGAACCAGCGACAACACATTTACTTATGAACTGAATGCCAATACAAAGGCTGACAACTACAATATTGAATTAGTAGAAGGAAAGCTTACTGTAACCGCAGATGAAAATGAAGTTGTTGTAACAATCACTGAGAACAGAGGAAACAAGAAGTACGACGGACGTGCACACAGTGTAAGCGGATACAAAGTAACTGATATCAGCAACAAGCTGTACACAGCAAATGACTTCAAGTTTAACGGTGAAGCAACAGTGAAGGGAACAGATGCCGGAACATACGACATGGATGTGAAAGCAGATGATTTCGAAAATGTAAATAACAACTTTGCGAAAGTAACTTTCGTGATCATCGATGGTAAACTTACAATCGAGAAACGTGATGTGACACTGACAAGTGCGGATGCAAGCAAGGTTTACGATGGAACTGCACTGACAAGCAAGAAAGTAACTGTAAGCGGAGAAGGATTTGCGAAGGGTGAAGGAGCTACATACAATGTAACCGGAACACGGACCAATACCGGAACCAGCAAGAATACATTTACTTACACATTGAAGAATGGAACAAAAGCAGCAAACTACAACATTAAGAAGGTAGAAGGTAAGCTGACAATTACAGCGGCACCGGTAACACCGGTAACGCCGAATACGCCGGAAAATCCGACACCACAGAACAGAAATGTTGTTCAGAGAGTTGTAACTTCTGTAAGAAACGTACCTTCAAGAATCGCAAGAGCAGTACAGGAAACAGGCGCGAAGGTTCGTGAGTTAGTAAATGCAGGCGATAACAATGTACCACTTGGAAACCAGAAATTGGATGACCATAAGTGTTGTGTACTCCATTTCCTGATTATGTTGTTAACAGCAATCCTGTATGGATTCTTTACACATAACCTGAAGAAACGTCAGAAGAAGTTATTCGAAGTGAGAGAGGAACTTGATACCGAACTTGCAAAGAGAGGACTTCCAACGACGAAAGAGCAGAAGCAACAGTAGAAAATGTAGCAGGAAAAGGAGGTAAAACATATGCGTTATTATGAATTTGTGCATAACTTAGGAATACATTCCTGGGATATACCGGCACTGATCGTTGCAGTTATACTGGTTGTCATGATCCTGGTACATCACCGGAATCAGAAGAAACGATTAAATGACTTTGAGGATGACCTGGATCAGAAGATCCAGGAAATCCGCGAAGAGATGGCAGAAAACCAGCCGGAAATGGCAGCAGGTGAAACTGTACAGGCAGGAGAAGCAGTTCAGGCAAATGGAACTGCCAAAGTATAAAAAGGAGGTAAGCAGATGAGATATATTATCGAACATACAAAGCTCGGCTTTGACTGGCTCGACCTCCTGGCACTGATCATTCTGCTTGTAGTAGTGATCGTGTGGGCGGTAAGACGCCATAATTTAAAAAGCGAACAGAAAGATCTGGAAGATCAGTTGTCTGACTTGTATGCAGATGATTCTCTGGACGTAGAAGAAGCGGATGGAGAGGAAGCTGACAGTTCTGACGCAGATTAGGCAGAGAAACTGGATCAAAGAAAAACTGGATCAAAGAAAAACTGCTCAGATGAGAAATGATTAAATTGTAAGTAGACATGTCTGAGTGAGTAAAGTGAAAAAAGAGGCGTTGTTTTTGTGGCGGGAGATCCGCTGCAGAGCAACGCTTTTTTTTGATTATAGCATCCGAAGGAAGATGTCAGTAATAATTCGGCAAATTATGGTGATGGAGGCGGCTTGATATCCCTGATAGAGAGTGTTGGAGAAGAGGGGATATAGTGAAATATCCCTAAGCGAGCCGGTAAGCCAGAAGGGATACGCAAAAGCAAGTGTAAGTATCCCAAGAGAAGTAGAAAAGCTATAAAGGGATACATGGAGATATCCCAAAGTGAGTCAATGAGTCAGAAGGAGATACAGACGGGTATCCCCAAGCAAGCTAATGAGGCAAAAGGAGATACATGAGAGTATCCCCAAGCAAACTAATGAGGCAAAAGGAGATACGGGAGAGTATCCCCAAGCAAGCTAATGAGCCAGAAGGAGATACGGGAGAGTATCCCCAAGCAAGCTAATGAGGCAAAAGGAGATACAGGAGAGTATCCCCAAGCAAGCTAATGAGTCAGAAGGAGATACGGGAGAATATCCCCAAGCAAGCTAATGAGCCAGAAGGAGATACGGGAGAGTATCCCCAAGCAAGCTAATGAGGCAAAAGGAGATACGGGAGAGTATCCCCAAGCAAGCTAATGAGCCAGAAGGAGATACGGGAGAGTATCCCCAAGCAAGCTAATGAGGCAAAAGGAGATACAGACGGGTATCCCCAATAAGCTAAAAGAGATATGAGGGATATAGCCCATCGATCTGCCGTATCCCTGGATGATTAATATAGAGCAGAAAGGATATGTAAAAGCAAGTAAGAGTATCCCCAAATAGGTATTGGAAAGCAGAAGAAGATAAAAGAAAAATTCTTTGCCTATCTTAGCCTTAGTGAGTTAAAATAACAGTATACAATACTTGCAGAGAGAAACTGCAGATATAGAAGGTAAGCTGAAAAACAAGCAAGAAAGCTTACATAAGAAAGAACAGGAAAGAGCTTGCTAAAGAACAGGAGGAGAAAAATGGCTAATAATTTCAATTATTATTCACCGACGGAAGTTGTATTCGGAAAGGGGACACATGCACAGACAGGCGCATACGTGAAGAAATATGGCGGAACAAAGCTTCTGATCGTGTATGGAAGTGACCGGGTGTTGAAAAATGGGGTGATGGATGCGGTTACGGAATCTACAAAGGCAGAAGGAATTACATATGAGCTGCTTGGTGGTGTTGTGCCGAATCCACATTTGTCAAAAGTATATGAAGGAATCGAGCTCGGCAAGAAAATGGAAGCGGATTTTGTACTGGCAGTCGGTGGAGGATCTGTCATAGATACCGTGAAAGCGATTTCCTATGGACTGGCGGAGCCGGAAGAAGATGTGTGGACCTTATTTGCACATACAAGAACAGCAAAGAAATTCTTGCCTGTAGCGTCCGTTTTAACGATTGCGGCAGCAGGAAGCGAGACAAGTAACAGCTGCGTTATTACAAAGGCAGATACGAAGGATAAGAGGGCTTATGACGATGATATCAGTCGCCCGAAGTTTGCAATTATGAATCCAGAGCTTACCATGTCCCTGCCGGACTATCAAACAGAGTGTGGCTGCGCAGATATCATGATGCATACCATGGAGCGTTATTTTACAAATGGCGGAAATATGGAGCTGACAGACGCTATCGCGGAGGGCTTACTGCGCACCGTCATGACATATGCAAAGATCTTGCATACGGACCCGGAAAATTACGAAGCGAGAGCAGAAGTAATGTGGGCCGGTTCACTGGCACATAACAATCTGACCGGTTGTGGCAATGATGGTGGAGATTTTGCGACCCATATGCTGGAACATGAGATGGGCGGAATGTTTGATGTGACACACGGCGCCGGTCTTGCAGCAATCTGGTCAAGCTGGGCAAGATATGTATGCAAAGACGCGCTTCCAAGATTCGAACGCTATGCAAGAAACGTAATGGGCGTGACCGGAGAAGGTACAGACGAAGAGATCGCTGAAAAAGGAATCCAGGCAATGGAATCATTTTACCGTGAGATCAATATGCCGACAAATATGCAAGAACTTGGAATCAAGCCTACAGATGCTCAGATGCGAGAAATGGCAAAAAGATGTGCCGCAGCATGTGGCGGAAGCCAGGGATCTGCAAAAGTATTACACGAGGAAGATATGTACGAAATTTACAAGTTATCCCAATAATGTGGATAACTTCGTGGAAAAACGGGGGATAATCTGTGGAAACCATGTGGAAAATAAAGAGGGGACGGGGCATTTTTAGAAAGTGCCAGGTGCAACTTAAAAAGGGGACGGGGATTTTCTAGAAAATCCCCGTCCCCTTTTTAATTTAAATCGCAAGCTTCAGAATCTCAACAAACTCTTTCACATGCAGCGGTACGTAATGTCCTACCGGAGCGGTGTCATTGTGTGTAGCTCTGTTAGCCATTTCTTCGAAGTGTGCATCGTCGATTTCCATCTCTGTGAGGGAAGTACGAAGATTCAGTGACTGGAAGAATTCTTTTAACTTATCAGCTAAGATGTAAGCAAGTTCTTTTTCGGTGTAGTTGTATGGATCAGCATTGAATACACGAACAGCAAGCTGGGCAAGTTTGTAAGGCTTAACTTCAGCCATGTATTTGCACCATGCTATGAGAATTACTGCCATTCCTTCGCCGTGTGTAATACCATACTGAGCGCTGAGCTCGTGCTCGATTCTGTGTGACCCCCAGTCAGCGGCACGTCCTGTATCCAGAATTCCGTTGTGAGCAACAGATGCAAGCCACTGGATCTCGGCACGGGCATCATAGTTTGCAGGATCTTTCATCAGACGTTTGGCATTGATCATTGCTGCCTGAACAGCACCTTCGATCATGTAGTCAGTTGTATCGGTGTGAGCAACATCAGAGAAATATCTCTCTAACAGGTGGGAGAGGATATCAGCACATCCGCAGGATGTCTGGTATGCCGGAAGTCCCATGGTATATTTTGGGTTCATGATCGCAAATTTCGGAATGATCATGTCATCTTCGAATCCTAATTTCATCAATCCGTTAGAAACGATTGCTGCATTGGATGTCTCAGATCCACTTGCCGGAAGAGTTGTGATAGCGCCAACCGGAACTGCTGTTTCCGGTGTTGCTGATCCATCAAAGAAATCCCATACATCTCCATCGTAAGGAATACCAAGTGCGATGGATTTTGCAGTATCTACAGAACTTCCGCCGCCTGCAGCGAGTACGAAGTCTGTCTTGTGCTCTTTACAAACTTTAACAAGGTCACGGATCAGTTCGATCTTCGGGTTCGGAACAACTTCCCCACATTCCTGGAAATCGATTCCAAGTTTATCGCAGGCATCTTTGATAACATCCCAGATACCAAGTGTCTTGATGAAATCTCCGCTGTAAACAAACATCAGAGAAGTAACTTTATATTCTTTTAAAAGATCGTACATATTATTTTCAGCTCCGTCACCGAAGAAGATGCGGGCCGGGTTTCTATAGTGAAAGTTTAACATTTGTATTGCCTCCTGAGGGTTCTATACCTGATTTGTAGTATTTAGCAATAACAAATGGGAATGTTGCATTGTTGCAATTTATCTTCCCATACATCGGATAGACGTTTATCTGTGATAATCATATCAATATCTTTCAAATCTGTGATCTTATATTCCGCAGTATCTGAAAATTTGGTATGGTCAGCGACCAGATAATGTTTACGTGATTGAGAGATGAAAGCTTTTCTTACCTGGCTTTCGTTCATATTGTTGTCGAGTAGACCGTGGGTTAAGTCGATGGCTGAGTTGCTGATAAAGCACTTATCTGCAATGTAATAGGATATTGCATCCGTAGTCTGATATCCTGTAAATGAATTGGAACGCTGACGGAATGTTCCGCCAAGTGCAATAAGCTTCAGGGCAGAAGATTGATTGCCAAATAAATTTATAATACGAAGAGAGTTAGTAATAATGGTCATTTTCTGATTCCGTTGTACAAGTTCCTTAGCAAGTGCCAGGCAGGTAGTACTGCAATCTAAAAAAATGGTATCTCCTTCTTTAATAAAGCGATCAATTGCACATGCTGCAAGTCGTTTCTTTTCCTGTGAGAAAAATGTTTCACGTAATTGCACAGGTGCACCTTTGTCATCTGCATCCGGCAGGAATGCTCCACCATGGATACGCTTCAGCTTGTTCTGCGCTTCCATTTCCTTTAAATCCCTTCGAATCGTTTCTTCACTACAATTCAGCTTCTGACTCATTGTGGAGATCAAGATGCTTCCATATGTATGAAGTTCCTCGTCCAGGTGTTTTTGTCTGTCAATCTTTAACATAACTCGTAAATCCTTTCAGTATTATTATAGGAAAAATATATAATATTATTGAATGCATGAATATAATACCAAAAAAACTCGCATTTTTCAACATTAAAATTGAACAAAATTGGAGCGAGTTGTGAAAATGACTATAAAAGCCAAGAAAATACCAAAGAAAGTAAAAAAAAATCAACAAAAATGGTGTTGACAAATGTGCAGCAATGTTGTAATTTGTTGTTATAGCAAAACAGACGAAGGAGGGTAGACGTAATAAAATGTGATTTTGAGAGGTATTTAGGAAAAATGACATTTTATGGTGAATGCAAGCGCACAACACATGACACAGTATCAAAATTCAATTCAAGCGAACGTTATTGTTAATGAAGAAACGGATACGAAACAAAAGACCACAAGATAATCCAGGAACTTCATTAAAAAAAGAAAATACATATAACGTTAAGAAAGGAAAGAAAGGAAGAGTAAAATGGAAAACGCTAACAACAAGAAAGGAAGCTTTATGGGGTTATTACCTCTGGTAATATTCCTGGTAGTTTATTTCGCAATGGGCATCGGAACCGGAGATTTCGGTAAATTCCCATTAATGATCGGTATCTTTTTAGCATCCGGAATTTCATTATTTATGAAAAGCCCGGTAGCTGAGAAAAAATCATTTACAGAGAAAATGGTTATGTTCTGCAAAGGTGGCGGAGATGACACATTGATCCTGATGGTAATCATCTACATGCTGGCCGGAGCATTCTACGGAGTAGCAAGCGGAATGCACGCAACAGATACAGTAACAAACATCGGTATTTCAATTTTGCCGGCCAACATGATCCTTCCGGGATTATTCTTAATCGGTTGTATACTGAGTTTCTCAATGGGAACTTCAATGGGTACTGTAGCAGCCTTGATGCCAATCGGAATTGATATCGCATCTAAAACAGGCGTAAGCGTAGCACTTGTCAGCGGTATAGTAGTAGGTGGAGCAATGTTCGGTGATAACCTTTCCTTCATCTCTGATACAACAATCGCAGCAACAACAACACAGGGAATTGGAAACAAAGAAAAATTTAAAGCAAACATTTTCATGGTTGGACCTGCTGTTATCATTACAGTAGTAGCACTTGCATTATATCCGATTGATGCAACTAAGATTTCCGCAGGCGGAGCAATCAACTTTGTGAACTTAGTTCCTTATATTTTAATCATTGCATTATCTCTGGCAGGAATGCATGCAGTAATGGCTATGACAATTTCCGTTATTTCCGGAATGGTTATCGGAGTTTTCCACGGAGATTTCTCATTTGTAAAATCATTCACGGTTGTACACGAAGGTATGAAGGGTATGCAGGACATGGCAGTCATCGCTATCTTCGTAGGTGGTCTTGTTGCAATCATGCAGTATCTGGGTGGTATCGACTGGTTACTGAACAAACTGGCTAAGGGAATGAAATCCAAAGTAGGTGCAGAACTTAGTATCGCAGCACTTGTAAGTTTAGTAGACGTAGCAACAACAAACAACACAATTTCAATCATCGCTGTTGGACCGATCGCAAAAGATATCTCAGAAGAGTTTGATATCGCTCCGGCAAGAA
>OLPE01000320.1_pt1 | contig 51515 bp, 42 predicted proteins | sample 1671901 | NCBI WGS metagenome assembly OLPE01 (sample SAMEA3136624, study PRJEB25190) | human gut metagenome | biome: human gut; feature: human-associated habitat; material: faeces | place: Austria | collected 2013 | reverse complement strand
TTGATTTTGAAAAAAATAAAAAGAAAAGAAGTTTTAAAAGAAAAATGGTGCTGGGCATAACACCCAACACCAAGTTTGTCTACAGTCTGAGCACCTCTTTTAAAGAGGTGCGATTTTCAGACGGTAAATTCTTTTTAACAGAATCGTTGACGTGATGAGTGAGACAATCTCAGCGATAGGAATTGCCCACCAGACAGCATGCAGTCCAAACAGGATTGCGAAAATATAAGCAATCGGTAGAATCGCAAAAAGTTGTCTTGCCAGAGAAACGATCAGGCTGTAGACCCCATTTCCCAAAGCCTGGAATACAGAACCGACAATGATGTTATATCCGGCGAACAGGAAACTTAAGCTGATGATCCGAAGTGCCGGTACGCCGATAGCAAGCATCTGGTCTGATGCATCAAACAGTGTGAACAGGAAGAAACGAGGACAGGTCTGGAATAATACAAGACCGATCATCATAATCGTCACTGCAATCGTGACACTGAATTTAGCTGTCTGTATAATACGGTGTTTATTTCTGGAACCATAATTATAAGCAACGATCGGAATCATACCATTGTTCAATCCAAATACCGGCATGAAGATAAAGCTCTGTAATTTAAAGTAGACACCAAATACAGCAGTTGCAGTTGAAGAGAACATTAGCAGGATTTTATTCATACCGAATGTCATGACGGAAGTGATTGCCTGCATGATGATCGATGGAACACCTACTTTGTAAATAGTGGCGATCGTGCGTCCGTGAGGGCGAAAACCTTTCATATTAATATCAATTTCATGATTTTTCGTATGATTAAAAAATGCTGCTAAAATAACACCGACAATCTGTCCGGTAATGGTGGCAAGTGCAGCTCCGGCAACTTCCAGTCGTGGAAATCCGAACAGACCGAAGATCATAATCGGATCAAGAATAATATTGATGATTGCTCCGGTTCCCTGTGTGATCATGTTGTAAATTGTTTTTCCGGTAGACTGCAGAAGACGTTCGAAGGTAATCTGCATGAAAATTCCGAAAGAACAGATTGTGATAATGCTTAAATATTCTGTACCGTAAGCAACGATCTCAGGATTCTTTGTCTGGACAGAAAAGAAAAAATGAGAACCGATGCCGCCGATAATTGCAAATATGATAAAACTTAAAACAGCAAGGAAAATACCATTTTTTGTAGCACGATTGGCACCTTTATAATCTTTTTCACCAAGATTACGGGACAGAAGTGCGTTGATACCAACGCCGGTTCCAGACGCGACAGCGATCATCAGCGTCTGGATCGGGAAAGCGAGTGATACGGCAGTCAGTGCGTCTTCACTTAGTTTGGCTACGAACATGCTGTCTACAATATTATACAATGCCTGGACGAGCATGGATAACATCATCGGCAGTGACATTGAGATAAGCAATTTTGGAACCGGCATGGTTCCCATTTTATTTTCATGGACAGGTGTTGTTTTTTGTTTTGTTTGTACCATAAAAATCCTCCTTTAGAATAAAAACATGTAAATGCACACGTAAACTTAATTATAGCATTTGCAGATGGAATTAACAATACATAATATGATAACATACTTTTTCTTTGTCTCTGATATGAGCATAAAAGTGGAGCGTAAGTTTTATGATATGTGAATACAGGACAGAATTGCGGGAGTATGAAGTACAGTACATTCGTATGGCATCTTTTGATTCGGACATCATAGTAGAAAACAGCACGATACAACATAACACGAAGTAATACATACAGGGTATTGCAGTGGGGACATAGGTTGTCAAGCATTAAATCTACCGCATAGGATTTTGGGCAGATACATATATTTTTACAAAGTGCAAATCAAATGGTATGGGAGAACATGAAGAAAAGAGAGAAGAAAGAAATCAAAGTGATGTGTGCTTTGTTGTATATGATGGGACTTTGTCTGGCACTTGGAATTTCTCTGCGTCCGGTGGCGAAAGAAGCACATCCGGAAGACAGACTCATACAAAACAGTGATAAATCTGTTCCGGCAGACGGGAAGATGCAGGCCGGCAAAAAATCAGTTTCGGTAGATGGAAAGTTACAGTTGGAAGATGGACAGCAGATGAGTGATTATGTAAGAAAAGATAACGAAGCGAAGAAAGTGGCAATTACATTTGACGATGGACCAAGTGGAAAATACACAAAAAAACTGCTGGATGGTCTGAAAAAGAGGAAAGTTAAGGCATCATTTTTCCTGATTGGGGAAAATGTGAAGCGCTATCCGGAAATTGTAAAGCGGATGAAAAAAGAAGGACATCTGATCGGGAATCATACCTATCATCATGTCGAGCTGACATCACTGCCGGAAGATAAGGCGAGGCAGGAAGTAGAGCAGACAGATCAGACGATCAGTAAGATCACAGGTGAACATGTGGCTTATATGCGACCACCGTTTGGGGCATGGAAGAAAGAGATGGAGACGGAACTGGAAGTGATGCCGGTGCTATGGACAGTAGATCCACTCGACTGGACGACGAAAAATGTGGATGAAATTGTGCGGAAAGTAGTGACGCAGACAAAGGAAAATGATATTATCTTATTGCATGACTGCTATGATTCCTCTGTGAAAGCTGCATTTCGGATTATTGATCAGCTCAGGGACAGAGGATTTGCTTTTGTAACGGCAGAAGAACTGATTATTGATTAATCAACGGAAAAGCTTTTAACTGTATGGAAAGCAGAAAGTACAAAAAGTTAATCCGTACAGGAAGTAGAAAGTATAAATAGAAAATGTTAATCTGTACAGGATGTATAGATAGAAACATAAGATAGAGAGGCGATAAAGAATGGACTTATTTGATTATGTCAGAGAGAAAAATATGGATAAGGAAGCACCGCTCGCATCCAGACTCAGACCAACGACGTTGGAAGAAGTTGTCGGGCAGGAGCATATTATAGGAAAAGACAAACTTCTATACCGGGCGATCAAGGCGGATAAATTAAGTTCCGTCATTTTTTATGGACCGCCGGGAACCGGTAAGACAACACTGGCAAAAGTCATTGCCAATACGACAAGTGCAGAATTTACGCAGATCAATGCAACTGTTGCCGGTAAGAAAGATATGGAAACAGTGGTGCAGAAGGCAAAAGAACTGCTGGGAATGTATCAGAAGAAGACAATCCTTTTCGTAGATGAGATCCACCGTTTTAATAAGGGGCAGCAAGATTATCTGCTCCCGTTTGTGGAAGACGGTACGATCATCCTGGTCGGTGCGACAACGGAGAATCCATACTTTGAAGTAAATGGTGCGCTGATCTCCCGCTCCAGTATTTTCGAACTGAAACCACTGAAAAAAGAAGACATTAAGAAATTATTGCAGAGAGCAGTCTATGATGTGGAAAAAGGAATGGGTAGCTACCGCGCAGAGATAGATGAAGATGCGCTGGATTTCCTTGCTGATATAGCCGGAGGGGATGCAAGAAGTGCACTTAATGCGATAGAACTTGGTATTCTGACCACCGAACGAAGTGAAGAAGACGGGAAAATACACATTACACTGGATGTGGCATCCGAGTGTATCCAGAAACGAGTCGTGCAATATGATAAGACGGGAGATAATCATTATGATACAATCTCGGCGTTCATTAAGAGTATGAGAGGATCTGATCCAGATGCGGCAGTCTATTATCTGGCGAAGATGTTATATGCCGGAGAGGACATCAAATTTATCGCAAGACGAATTATGATCTGCGCATCAGAAGATGTCGGAAATGCAGATCCGATGGCTCTGACTGTAGCCGTATCTGCCGCACAGGCAGTAGAACGGATCGGTATGCCGGAAGCACAGATTATTTTATCACAGGCGGTTTTATATGTAGCTACTGCTCCAAAGAGCAATTCCGCATGCAATGCGGTATTTGCAGCAATGGATAATGTGAAACAGAAGAAGACAACAGTTCCTTCTTATTTACAGGATGCGCATTACAAGGGTTCTGTAAATTTAGGACATGGCGTTGGTTACAAATATGCACACGATTATCCGAAACATTATGTGAAACAGCAGTATCTGCCGGATGAGATTAAAGATGAGAAATTTTATGTGCCAAGTGATAATGGACATGAAAAAGACATACAGGCGTGGATGAAATATATTCGCGAATAAATTTGGGACGGGGATTTTCTAGAAAATCCCCGTCCCAAATTAAAATCCCCCTGTCCCTTTTTAATTATTCCTGTAAAGAACCGTCAATATTTACAGTGACAACCTGCCAGGGAATGAATTTCCCGCTTGCTTTTAAAGCTTCTTTTGCGGCATACTCCAGACCGCCGCAACAAGGCACTTCCATGCGGACAATGGTAACGCTCTTGATGTCGTTTCCGGCAATGATCGAGGTCAGTTTTTCAGCGTAATCGACAGCATCCAGCTTCGGACATCCGATGAGAGTAATGCGGTTGCGGATGAAACGGTTGTGGAAATCAGCGTAAGCGTATGCAGTACAGTCGGCTGCAATCAGCAGGTTTGCACCGTCAAAATAAGGAGCATTGATCGGAGCAAGCTTGATCTGTACAGGCCACTGGCTGAGCTGGCTTACCGGAGCCGTTCCATTATCAGCAGAGGTAGCTGATTCTTCATTACGGTGCATGATGGAGCGGATGCGCTGTCCCGGACAGCCTGTGAAAGTAGATGGTTTCTCTTTGTGGGAAGATTTTTCGACAGGAGTGTCATGTTTATGAGCTTCTTTTGCATCCAGGTGTCTTTTAAGCGCGTCGCCGCCTTTTTTCTTCAAATGTTCTTTCACAGCATCATCGTCATATGCTGCAGCTTCTCTTTCTATAAAATGGATGGCATCGGTCGGACAGGCAGGAAGGCAATCGCCCAGTCCGTCACAATAATCGTCACGAATCAGCCGTGCTTTCCCATCGATCATCTGGATTGCACCTTCATGGCATGCGTTTGCACAGGCACCGCATCCGTTACATTTTTCTTCGTCTATTTGAATAATTTTTCTGATCATGTGAAATTCTCCTTTTCATATAATAAAAATTAAATGGTTTACTTGTTTTGTCTTGCTTAGTCTACTACAATAAAAATAAAAAAGATGTTGTATTTCCAACAAAAGGAGATTTTTATGAAAATAAATGAAATTTCATTATTTGGAGGAATCCGGGAGGAAAATCTGACAGAAATGTTAAAATGTCTGGACGGAAGAGAAAAAAGTTACAGAAAAGGAGAGATGATCCTTACGGAAGAAGAATCATCTGCAGGTGCGGGATTAGTATTGGAAGGGATGGTGCAGGTTGCCGAAGAGGATGTGTTTGGCAACCGTAACATTCTGGAGCATGTAAAAACGGGACAGTTATACGGGGCTGCATTTTCCTGTGCGGGAATTAAGAAGAGTCCGGTCAGTGTAATGGCGGTGACAGATTGCAGAATACTTCTTATTAATATGAATAAAGTGATCGAGACATGTCCGATGTCGTGTATATTTCACCAGCGGCTCATCAGCAACCTTGTCCGGATCATGGCAATAAAAAATGTTGCATTGAATGAAAAAATCAGCCATCTTTCCAGACGGAGTACAAAAGAAAAACTGTTATCGTATCTTTCAGATTGTGCAAAGAAGGCACAGAGTATGCATTTTACGATTCCTTTCGACAGACAGGAACTTGCCGATTATCTCTGCGTGGAGAGAAGTGCCATGTCTGCGGAACTTGGTAAATTAAAAAAAACAGGCATACTGGACTGCCGGAAGAATGAATTCTGGTTAAAAGAAATGTGACCGGAAGACACTATGATTTCAGAGGGAGTATTTTATACTGAAAACAGAACAAATTGGAGGATTGTCGCATGAAGGAACGAAAAGACAAGAAAATGCAGCATATTTTGGAATCACTGTTTTTAGATACAGCGCTTCCATTTCGTGTAAGGCTGTTTAATATACTGGCGATCGTGGGAGTACTGATCAGTGTGATGAATGGTATTTTTTCTTATATGAACAGTGGAAATCCGGTGTTGTTATTTACCAATGGGGTGACAGCGGTCTTATCTTTTTCACTTTTATATTATGCATATAAAAGCCGAAATTATCAGTTCTGTTATTTCATAACAATTATAGCGATCTTCATGATCTTGTTTCCAATTCTGTTTTTCAAAGGCGGCGGTTACAAAAGTGGCATGCCATGTTTTTATGTCTTTGGAATTTTATTTACTGTATTTATGCTGGAGCGTTTGCAGATGATCTGCTGTGTATTGATTGAACTGATAATCTATATTGCAACAATAGGAATTGCCTATGTATACCCGCAGACGGTTATCTGGTTTCTGTCGGAGAAAGAGATTGTTATTGATACCATCGTAGGCGTTGCAGTATCGAGTCTTGCTATCGGTACAGTTACTTACCTGCATTTCCGTCTGTATAACAGGCAGCAGATCTATCTGACAGAAGCGAGAGAAGAAGCTATGAAAGCAAATCAGGCGAAAAGTGTTTTCCTTGCAAATATGAGTCATGAAATACGGACACCGATCAATGTGATGCTTGGAATGAATGAAATGATACTCAGGGAATGTGATTCGGAGGATATCAGGCAATACGCACAGGGAATTGAAAAATCCGGAAATTATCTGTTATCATTGATCAATAACGTGCTGGATATTTCCCAAATTGAATCCGGAAAAGTAAAGATTACAAAAGAACCATTTTCTATTTCGGCACTTGTACAGGAAATCTGGCTGTTAGGATCCGGACAGGCGGAAAATAAAAATCTGGAGTTTCAGGTGAAAATAGATGAAACGCTGCCGGAATATATAAACGGGGATGCTTTACATATGAAACAGATTATGCTGAATCTGATCAGTAACGCTGTGAAATACACGGAGAACGGTTCTATTGTATTCCAGGTAGAAAGATGTGGCGAAAAGATCCGTTTTTCTGTGAAAGATACCGGATATGGCATAGAGAAAGAAGCAATGAATACGTTATTTGATGCATTTACCAGAGTGGATGTGAAAAAATACAGAAATATTGAAGGAAGCGGTCTGGGGCTGGCAATTGTCAGAGAACTCTGCCGGGAGATGGATGGAAAGGTTGAAGTACAAAGTGAAGTCGGGACAGGGAGCAGATTTACGGTAACATTTCCTCTGGAAGAGGCAGGAAAACAAAAATCCGGAGAATGGCATCCAAGGAAAGAAATAGAAGAAAAGCATGCGGGCACTTTTGTTGCACCGGATGCAAAGGTTCTTATTGTGGATGACAGGGAAGAGAACCTGCGAGTGATTTGTTCACTGTTAAAACATACCAAGATCCGCACAGATACAGCAGTGAGTGGCTCGGAATGTATCGAGAAAGTCAGAAAAGGAAATTATCATATGATATTTCTTGATTATATGATGCCGGAAATGGATGGGCTGGAAACATTTCGGCGTATGAAGGAGATGGAAATCCGTGTTCCGGTGATCGCACTGACGGCAGATGTTACAAGTGGAATCCAGCAGATGTTTGAAAAAGAAGGATTTGCCGCTTATTTATCAAAACCGATTCGCTGGGAGAGAATGGAAGAGCTGCTTCTGGCTTATCTGCCGGATATACTGGTTACAAAAAGCAACCGAAAAGAATGGAAAATATCAGGAAAAGATTACAACCGGCTGAAAGCACAGCTGCAAGTCTGTGAGATCCAGATGGAAAAAGGACTGCATTTACTGGATGGAAATATATATCAATATGCAAAATTGATAGAATTTTTTACAGATTATTATGAACCGAATCGCAGGCAGATGGAGAAAATGGAAAAAGCACTGAAATATGCAGATACAGAAAAGAAAAGGACTGAGATCCTGATGGCACTGACCGGTGAAATGCATACACTGAAAAGCAATGCAAAAGCAATTGGCGCAGGAGAACTCTCAGAGCTGGCACAGGCGATGGAAGTGCATGGCAAAGAAATGGATGCGGATTATTTCAAATATGCAATGCCGCTTCTTTATCTGGAATGGGAGAGAACGGTAAAAGGAGCCAGACAGTTCCGGAAAGAAATAGTGCAGCTCATACCGCAGAGAGAAAACGAAGAAGCAGAGAGTACCATAGCAGATATAAATCTGAAAGAAACCTATGAAAAAGCATTACGGGAAGCATTGATGCGTTATCAGGGGAAGGAAGCTTCCACCTGGAATCAAAAGCTGCTGGACACAGAAAATGATCCGGAGAGAAGAAAGCTGTTGGAACAGATCGGACAGAAAATCCGCGAGCTGGATTTTGAAGAAGCAGAGAGTATTTTCAGAAAGTGGAAGGAGGAACACTGATGGAGAAAAAACATGTATTGGTCGTGGATGACGATCTGATTTTATTAAAGACAGCAGAAGAGATTCTGTCAGAATTTTACAGTGTCAGTGTAGCCAAAGCCGGGAGCCAGGCGATTGCACTTCTGGAAAAAGGCGTGATCCCGGATCTGATCCTTCTGGATATTGCTATGCCTGGAATGGATGGATATGAGACACTAAATGAGATGAAGAAGATTCCGGCGGCAGGCAGTGTGCCGATTATTTTCCTGACCGGATTTTCCGATGCAGATTATGAAATGCGCGGATTAAAATCCGGCGCGGTAGATTATATTGTGAAACCATTTGTGAAAGAAGTACTGCTTGCAAGAGTGGAACGCCATTTACAATATGTAGAAGGACGGGCCAGAGAAGAACGAACGGAAGAAATAAAGGAGAATGAAACGTATAAAAAGATGCAGGAAGTGTTAAGCCCAATCGAGTGGAAGATTGCGCAGGCAATTGCAAAAGGGATGGACAACCGGGAGATTGCGGCGGAATATCATTATTCTTATGGTTATGTGAAAAATGTAATTACCCGTATATTTTCAAAACTTGAGGTGGAGAAAAGAAGAGATCTGCGGAAAATGTTTGAAGGATAGGGGATGTTCGGTTGTGTTTTACATAGAAAAAGGCTATAATAGAGGAAATATATAACCACGCAGGAGGAATGCAAAATGAAAATTTTTGACACAGTAAACAAAGCAGAAGTAGAAGTAAATGGAACAGACGGACTGGTTCAGCTTATGAAAGACGGCCGTCAGGTAGATCTTTATCTGAAAGAGAAGAAATCTGATGAAGACGGATACATGAGCTGGGATGTAGAACACTGGTCAAGTGTAGATGGTAAAAGATTTATCCGCTGCTATTCATTAGAGGGACGTGTATTAAGTGAGTCTACAGGACATAATATCTATGATCTGGCAAATGATTTCAAACCGGAAGAGGCTGCAAAAGTAGAACTGAGCTAGACTGTTTTAAAGCGTTTGAAAAGAATCTAAAAAAATAATAAATACTGTTGACAAACAGAAAAAGGAGTGCTACATTAATAGTCGAAAGATGTTAGCACTCCTTTTTAATGAGTGCTAACAAAGAAAAATCCGAAAGGAGGAAAGCTGATGTTAGAAGAACATGGACTGAGTGATCGTAAGCTTAAGATTTTACATGCGATTATACAGACTTATCTAGAGAGTGGCGAGCCGGTCGGATCGAGAACCATTTCCAAATATACGGATTTGAATTTAAGTTCAGCAACGATCCGTAATGAGATGGCGGATCTGGAAGAACTTGGGTATATCATACAGCCACATACATCGGCAGGTCGTATTCCTTCGGATAAAGGCTACAGATTATATGTAGATATGCTGATGCAGGAGAAGGAGCAGGAACTGAATGATATGCAGGATCAGATGCTTCAGAAAGCAGATAAGATGGATCAGCTTCTGAAACAGGCAGCCAAAGTTTTAGCGAACAATACGAATTACGCAACGATGGTTTCCACTCCGATGAACAATTCCAATAAGATCAAGTTCCTCCAGTTGTCTATGGTGGATGAAGAACAGGTGATCGCGGTAATTGTTCTCGGCGGCAATGTGATTAAGAACAAGCTCATTCATCTGGAAGAACCGCTCAGCAATGAGAACCTGCTGAAGCTGAATATGCTTTTGAATACAACACTCAATGGTATGTCCATTGAGGAGATCAATTTAGGACTGATCGCAAGACTCAAAGAGCAGGCAGGTATTCACAGCGTGGTGATTGGCAATGTACTGGATGCAGTCGCAGATACGATACAGGTCGATGAAGATATGCAGATCTATACAAGTGGTGCGACGAACATTTTCAAATATCCGGAGCTCAGCGATAAGCAGAGCGCTCAGGATATCATCAGTGCATTTGAAGAAAAACAACAGCTTACAGAGCTTGTAACCCAGACACTTTCTCATGAAGAGAATACAGGAATCCAGGTTTATATCGGTGATGAAGCACCGGTACAGAACATGAAGGACTGCAGTGTCGTGACCGCAACCTATGAATTAGGCGAGGGCATGAAGGGAACGATAGGCATTATCGGACCGAAGCGGATGGATTATGAGCATGTTTTAAAATCTATGAAGCGTCTCCAGACAGAACTGGATCAGATGTTTCATAAGAATGAATAAGAAAGGTGGAAGTACCCTTGGAAGATAACAAAGAAAAGAGCCAGGAAGAGATGGTAAAGGAAGCTGTGGAGGAAGCAAAGAAGACAGCTGAAGCCACTAAAGAAGAGGCAGCCGAAGACGAAGCGAAGGAAGCAGAGACAGAGGACAGCAAAGAATCCGATACAGAAGAGAAGAAATCCGGCAAGAAGTTATTTGGAAAGAAGGATAAGAAAGATAAAAAAGACGAGAAGATTGAGGAACTGACTGACAGACTCACTCGTCAGATGGCAGAGTTTGATAACTTCCGCAAACGTACAGAGAAGGAGAAATCCCAAATGTACGAAGTTGGTGCGAAAGATATCATAGAGAAGATTCTTCCGGTTGTAGACAATTTCGAAAGAGGTCTGGATGCAGTGAAGGAAGAAGACAAAGAAGATCCATTTATCCAGGGAATGGAGAAGGTTTACAAACAACTGATGACAACACTGGAAGGAATCGAGGTGAAACCTATCGAAGCGGTAGGTCAGGAGTTTGACCCGAATCTTCACAATGCGGTTATGCATGTGGAAGATGAGAATCTCGGTGAGAATATCATTGCCGAAGAATTCCAAAAAGGTTATATGTATCGTGACTCTGTAGTGAGACACAGTATGGTAAAAGTAGCAAATTAGAATTTATTTAGAAATAGAACAGGAGGACAATTATTATGGGTAAAATCATTGGTATTGACTTAGGTACAACAAACAGCTGTGTAGCCGTAATGGAAGGTGGACAGCCAACAGTTATCGCTAACACAGAAGGTGCAAGAACTACACCTTCAGTAGTAGCATTTACAAAAACAGGAGAGCGTCTTGTAGGTGAACCTGCAAAACGTCAGGCAGTTACAAACGCAGAGAGAACAATCTCTTCTATCAAGAGAGAGATGGGATCTGATTATAAAGTAACTGTAGATGAGAAGAAATATTCTCCGCAGGAGATTTCAGCAATGATCCTTCAGAAATTAAAAGCAGATGCAGAAGGATATCTTGGAGAAAAAGTAACAGAAGCTGTTATCACAGTACCTGCTTACTTCAACGATGCTCAGCGTCAGGCTACAAAAGATGCCGGTAAGATCGCAGGACTTGATGTAAAACGTATCATCAACGAGCCAACGGCAGCAGCACTTGCTTACGGACTTGACAATGAGAATGAACAGAAGATTATGGTATATGACCTTGGTGGTGGTACATTCGATGTATCCGTAATCGAGATTGGTGACGGTGTTATCGAGGTATTATCTACAGCAGGTAACAACAGACTTGGTGGAGATGACTTTGACCAGAAGATCACAGATTACATGATCGCCGAATTCAAGAAACAGGAAGGTGTAGACTTATCTACAGATAAGATGGCACTGCAGAGATTAAAAGAAGCAGCTGAGAAAGCGAAGAAAGAACTTTCTTCTGCAACAACCACAAATATCAACCTGCCATTCATCACAGCTACAGCAGAGGGACCGAAACATTTTGATATGAACCTCACAAGAGCTAAATTTGATGAACTGACACACGACCTTGTGATGAAGACATCTGAGCCGGTTCAGAGAGCATTATCTGATGCTGGTATCACAGCTTCTGAGCTTGGTCAGGTACTGCTGGTTGGTGGATCTACACGTATCCCGGCTGTACAGGAAGAAGTAAAACGTCTGACAGGTAAAGAGCCTAGCAAATCTCTGAACCCAGATGAGTGTGTAGCACTTGGTGCTTCTGTTCAGGGTGGTAAACTTGCAGGAGATACAGGCGCAGGCGACATCCTTCTTCTGGATGTAACTCCATTGTCACTGTCTATCGAGACAATGGGTGGTGTAGCTACAAGACTGATCGAGAGAAATACAACAATCCCGACAAAGAAGAGCCAGATCTTCTCTACAGCAGCAGATAACCAGACAGCCGTTGATATCAACGTTGTACAGGGTGAGAGACAGTTTGCTAAAGACAACAAGTCCCTCGGACAGTTCAGACTGGATGGAATCGCACCGGCTCCGCGTGGAGTACCGCAGATCGAAGTTACATTCGATATCGATGCAAATGGTATCGTAAATGTATCTGCAAAAGATCTTGGAACAGGAAAAGAGCAGCATATCACAATCACAGCAGGATCTAACATGTCTGATGAAGATATTGATAAAGCTGTAAAAGAAGCTGCTGCATTTGAAGCACAGGATAAGAAACGTAAAGAAGGAATCGATACAAAGAACGAAGCAGATGCATTCGTATTCCAGACAGAGAAAGCATTGTCTGAAGCTGGAGACAAACTGGATGCAGCTGACAAAGCAGCAGTAGAAGCTGACTGCAAAGCACTGAAAGATCTGCTTGAGAAGGCAAATACAGAAGAGATGACAGATGCTCAGATCGCTGAGATTAAAGCAGCAAAAGAAAAACTGACAGAGAGTGCTCAGAAACTCTTCACAAAGATGTATGAGCAGGCAGGAGCTGCAGCTGGCGCACAGGGAGCTGATCCGAACATGGGAACAGGTGCACAGGGAGCAGGTCCGGCACCGGAAGGATTCCAGGGAGACGACGTAGTAGACGGAGATTATAAAGAAGTATAAGACCTGGTAAGATAGGTTGTTCTGTGTGTCCGGTGTAAGCCGGGCACACAGAACTTCTTTCTGTTTCACAGTATCCGTAAGAAGCTGTCAGTGGCAGGTGCTTACAGGTACAGGAAAGGCAGATTAGATTTACAGTGGAAAGGGATAAGAGATGGCAGAATCAAAGAGAGATTATTATGAAGTGCTTGGCGTAAGCAGAGATGCAGATGAAGCCACAATTAAAAAAGCATACAGAAAAGTCGCTAAAAAATACCATCCTGATATGAATCCTGGTGATGCAGAGGCGGAAAAGAAATTCAAAGAAGCATCGGAAGCCTATGCGGTACTGAGCGATGCAGACAAACGTCGTCAGTACGACCAGTACGGTCATGCAGCCTTTGAAGGTGGCGCAGGCGGAGCCGGTGGATTCGGCGGATTTGATTTTAACGGCGCAGATTTCAGTGACATTTTCGGAGATATGTTTGGTGATTTGTTTGGAGGCGGCCGAAGAGGCGGTCGTGCCAGTCAGGGACCTATGAAAGGTGCAAACATCCGCAAGAGTGTCAGAATTACATTTGAAGAAGCAGTGTTTGGCTGTGAAAAAGAGTTGGATGTTGTATTAAAAGATTCATGTCCGAAATGTAATGGAACAGGTGCAAAACCGGGAATATCCCCGGAGACATGTTCAAAATGTGGAGGAAAAGGTCAGGTTGTTTATACACAGCAGTCCTTCTTCGGAACAGTACAGAATGTACAGACCTGTCCGGACTGTCACGGAACCGGTAAAATTATCCGTGAGAAGTGTTCAGGCTGCGGTGGAACCGGTTATGTTTCCAACAGAAAGAAAATATCAGTATCCATTCCGGCAGGTATTGACAATGGACAGAGTGTAAGAATCCGTGAAAAAGGAGAACCGGGCGTGAACGGCGGACCAAGAGGAGATCTTCTGGTAGAAGTGGTTGTATCCAGACATCCGATCTTCCAGCGGCAGGATATGCATATTTTTTCTACGGTACCGATTTCATTCGCACAGGCAGCACTTGGTGCAGATGTGAAGATCAAGACCGTAGACGGAGATGTGATCTACACTGTAAAACCGGGAACCAAGACCGGTACAAAAGTACGTCTCAAAGGCAAGGGAGTTCCTTCTATCCGAAGTGCAAGCATCCATGGCGATCATTATGTAACACTGGTGATCCAGACACCGGAACATTTAAGTGCAGAAGCGAAAGAAGCACTCCGCAAGTTCGATGAGCTTTCCGGCAATACTTTGCATACACCGGAATCATCCGAACCAAAGGATTCTGCAAAAAGCGGAAAGAAGAAAAAAGGCTTTATGGATAAAGTGAAAGAAGCTTTTGAGGATTAGAAGAGATTTATTAGCCATAGATGAATAATGAACAGAAAGAGAATGTGAATCGGATATAGAGATATATCGATGCATATTCTCTTTCTTTTTTAAAAAAATTGCTTATTTCTTAACAGGGAATGATTCGGCATGTAAGCGGTGGACGGAACAAGACTTATCCGTTATAATAAAAGATAGGGATTTGGAAACGGAAAGGAGAAAAATCATGCATAGTTTTGAACAATATATGCCAACGAAGATTGTGTTTGGCAAAGAGGCAGAGTTGAAAGCAGGAACACTTGTAAAGGAATGGCAGGCAAAGAAAGTTCTGCTTGTTTATGGTGGTGGAAGTGTCGTTCGAAGTGGGCTGCTTGGACGAGTTGAAGCGGTTTTAAAAGCAGAAGGAATCGAAGTGGAAGAACTTGGAGGCGTGAAGCCGAATCCAAGAATGTCCCTTGCAAAAGAAGGCGTGAAAAAGGCAATCAATTCTGGCGCTGATCTGGTTCTGGCAGTTGGTGGAGGAAGCTGTATTGATACTGCTAAAGCAATTGCAATCGCAGCAGCAAAACCGGGAACAGATCTGGAAGAATTCTGGAGTGGTAAAGTTCCAATTGAGAAGGCACTTCCGGTTGGAGTTGTACTTACGATTGCGGCAGCAGGAAGTGAGATGAGTGATTCTGCTGTATTGACAAATGAGGAGACCGGAAAGAAAGCAGGTGCACACAGTGATCTTGTGCGTCCGAAGTTTGCAATGATGAATCCGGAACTGATGTATACGTTGCCGAAGTATCAGCTTACATGTGGAATTGTAGATATTATGATGCATACAATGGAGCGTTATTTCACACCGGTAGATGGTAATGAACTGACAGATGAGATTGCAGAAGGTGTTCTCCGCACAGTGATCCGCAATGGATTAAAAGCATATGAAGACCAGCAGAATTATGATGCATTAAGTGAAATCATGTGGTGCGGAAGCATTTCGCATAATAATATGACAGGACTTGGAAGACCAAAAGATTTTGCATGTCACAAACTGGGGCATGAGATCGGTGGCATGTTTGATGAAGCACATGGAGCAACACTTTCCGCAGTATGGGGAAGCTGGGCACGGTATGTTTATCAGATTGACATCCCAAGATTTGCACATTTCGGAAGAAAAGTCTGGGGGATTGAAGAAGTGGATGATATAAAGGCTGCACTGGCAGCGATTGAAGAGACAGAGAAGTTCTTTGAACGAATCGAGATGCCAGTATGTATTGGACAGATGAAGATCGGCGTACTGGAAGATGATGTTCTTATGCAGATGGCAGATAGTGCGACAAAAGGAGATACTGTAGAACTTGGAAGCTTTAAGAAACTGAAGAAGCAGGATATGTACGAGATCTACAAAGCAGCAAATCATGAATAAGACGAAGAACTTAAATATCGACTGGAAACTTTTTTACAAGAGCGTATTTGCACTGGTAATCCCGATGGCATTACAGAATCTGATTAATGTCGGTGTGACGGCAACGGATGTGATTATGCTTGGAAAAGTCGGAGAAAAGGTACTGTCAGGAGCATCACTTGCCGGACAGGTGCAGTTTATTATGACACTGATTTTCTATGGTACGACATCCGGAGCAACGGTGCTGACCGCACAGTATTGGGGAAAGAAAGATACAAGAACGATAGAAAAGATACTTGGTATCGGGCTTCGTACCGGACTGACAACGGCGGTTGTATTTGCAGTGGCGGCACTTGGCATACCGGGGCTGCTGATGCGGATCTATACTTCTGATCCGGTTGTCATAGCAGAAGGTGTGAAATATTTAAGAATCGTGGCACTTTCTTACATATTTATGGCAGTAACACAGGTATATCTGAATATTATCCGCAGTATGGAGAAGGTTGTCATAGCAACATTTATCTATGCAGTGTCGCTGGGTCTGAATATTATTATCAATGCTGTGTTGATCTTTGGGATGTTTGGATTTCCGAAACTAGGCATTGCGGGTGCGGCAATCGGAACATTGTGTGCAAGAGGTGCCGAGACGATTATGGTACTGTTCTATGCATTCTTGAAAAATAAAATCGTACGGATCCGGTTGCAGGATATGCTGCACATTGATCCTGTTTTATGGAAAGACTTTCTTGTTTATGCACTTCCGGTTGTATTAAACGAATTAATGTGGGGACTTGGAAGCTCTGCGAATACGGCAGTGATCGGTCATCTTGGAAGCGCGGCAGTTGCGGCTAATTCTGTGGCACAGGTGGCAAGACAGCTTGCAACGGTTGTAGCTTTTGGTATTTCAAATGCAGCGGCTATTTATCTAGGCAAGACAATTGGTGAGAAGAAGATGGAACATGCGAAAGCGTATGCAGTCCGCTTTATCTGGTTGAGCCTGTTGCTCGGAGGACTTGGAGGACTTCTGATCCTGCTGGCGGCACCGCTTGCAAGAGCGAATTTGGCACTTACGGCACAGGCGGGAAGTTATTTAAGCTTTATGTTTTTTGTCATGTCGTATTTTACTGTGGCGCAGGCATTTAATACGACAATGGTGATCGGAATTTTCCGGTCAGGAGGAGATACCAAATTCGGAATGATCATGGATGTATCAACGATGTGGGGCTGCTCCATCTTATTGGGAGCGGCAGCAGCATTTATCTTCCATGCCGGTGTTCCGGTTGTTTATATGATATTGATGAGCGATGAATTGATTAAGATACCGATTACGATTAAGCGGTATTTAAGCTTTAAGTGGTTGAAAGATGTCACAAGAGAAAGAGAAGAATTGGAAGGAGAAGCAGTATGATAGTTTTAGACAGTGAACAGATTGATAAGCTGATCGACAGAAATGAGATGATGGATCAGATTGAAGAAGCCTATAAGATTTTTAAAGCAGGTGATTATTATATGCCGCCACGCCCGTGTGTGGAAGATGCAAACAAGACGATGATGTATATGCCATGTTATACCAAAGAGGTTATTGGAACAAAGATTTTAAGTATCTTTCCGGATAATGCAAAACTTGGTTTGCCATCTATCGATGGAATCATGTATCTGAATGATTATAGGACAGGAAAACCACTGGCGGTGATGGACGGTCAGAGAGTAACTGCATGGAGAACAGGAGCAGTCGGTGGTGTCAGCATCCGTCATTTATCCAGAAAAGACTGCCATACAGTCGGAATCGCAGGAGCCGGTGTACAGGGATTCTATCAGGCATTGTATGCATGTGCGGCAAGACCGATTGATACGGTTTATGTGTATAATCACAGTGACAGAGATCTGACAGATTATCTGGCAAGACTGGAAAAAGCTATTGATAACCCGGATGTAAAGGTAGTACAATGTAAGACAGCGGAGGAGATGGTTAAAAACAGTGAGATCATTTGTACAACAACACCTTCCACGCAGCCGGTATTACCGGATGACAAGGATTTGTTAGAAGGAAAATGTATCATTGCAATCGGTTCTTACACGCCTGAGATGCGTGAGATTCCGGATGCGATCTGGGATCTGACAGATGAAGTCTACATTGAGCTCCCATATGCATGCGAAGAGAGTGGAGACTTAAGTCAGCCGATAAAAGATGGACGTCTGAAAGAAGAGCAGACAATTTTAATGAGTGATTATCTGGCAGGAAATCCGCAGGAAATTACCGACCCAAAAAAGACCACCTATTTTAAATCCGTAGGTATGGGACTTTTTGATGTGTGTATTGCACAGAAAATATTAGAAAAAGCAAAGGAGAACTAATTATGAAAGTAGTAGCAACAGAAAAAGCACCAAAAGCATTAGGACCTTATTCACAGGGATATGTTCATGGAGGAATGTTTTACTCAGCAGGTCAGATTCCGATCAATCCGGCTGTAGATGCAGTAGAGGCAGAGACAATCGAAGAGCAGACAGAACAGGTATGCAAGAACCTGGCAGCAGTTTTAGAGGCAGCAGGAACATCTTTCGATAAAGTTGTGAAGACAACATGCTTCCTTGCAGATATGAATGATTTCGCAGCATTTAACGAAGTATATGCAAAATATTTTACATCTAAACCGGCAAGAAGCTGTGTTGCTGTAAAGACACTTCCGAAGAATGTCAAATGCGAAGTAGAACTGATCGCAGCAGTAGAAGAATAAGAAAGAGATGTTTCACAGAGCAGTGAAATAAAAAGTATCAAGAAAAGAGGATAGTTAGAATGGCAGAAGAACAAAATGGATGTAAGCCGTCAGATTGTGCCGGATGCGCACATGCAGATTCTTGTGGAAGTAAACCGCAGAGTCTTTTGAAACCGGCAAATCCACATTCACATGTGAATAAAGTAATTGCAGTTGTAAGTGGAAAAGGCGGAGTTGGTAAATCTATGGTAACAGCATCCCTTGCGCGTATTATGAGAGAGCAGGGATTTAATGTAGGAATCATGGATGCTGATATTACAGGTCCGTCTATTCCGAAGATGTATGGAATCCACAAACAGGCAATGGGAACAGAAGAAGGAATCATTCCGGAAGAGGCAAAAGACGGAACAAAGATCATGTCTGTCAATTTACTTTTGCCGAATGAATCTGATCCGGTTATATGGAGAGGACCGGTAATTGCCAATGTTGTAACACAGTTCTGGACAGATGTTATGTGGGGAGAACTGGATTATCTCTTTGTAGATATGCCACCGGGAACCGGTGACGTTCCGCTTACTGTATTCCAGTCACTGCCGGTTGATGGAATCGTGATTGTAACATCTCCGCAGGATCTGGTACAGATGATCGTGAAGAAAGCATACAATATGGCATGCCAGATGGATATTCCGGTGCTTGGAATTGTAGAAAATTACAGTTATCTTGTCTGTCCGGACTGCGGAAAGAAGATTTCTGTATTTGGTGAGAGCCATGTAGATGAGACGGCAAAAGAACTGGATATTCCGGTAATTGGAAAGATGCCGATCGATGCAGGACTGGCAGAAGCAGTAGAAGAAGAGCGTTTCTACGAGATCAGCAATGATTATTTGACCGATGCTGTAAATAAATTGTAAATGTCAAAGAGGAGAACAACCATGGAAGTAATTAAAGAACTGCCGGAGGTTTTTGAAGAATTTGCAGAACAGAGAAAGAACTCTTTCCTTGCAGTAAAACAGTTAAAAGATCAGGGGATACCGGTAGTAGGATCTTATTGTACTTATTTTCCGCAGGAGATTGCAATGGCAATGGGAGCTGCAACAGTCAGTCTTTGTTCTACATCGGATGAGACAATTGCAGAAGCGGAAAAGGATCTTCCAAAGAACTTATGTCCGCTGATCAAATCCAGCTACGGATTTGCGAAGACAGACAAATGTCCGTTTTTTTATTTTTCCGATGTTGTAGTCGGAGAGACAACCTGTGATGGAAAGAAGAAGATGTACGAATTAATGTCCGAGTTTAAGGATACATTCGTAATGGAGCTTCCTAATTCGCAGAGTGAAGATTCTTTAAAACTCTGGAAGAAAGAGATCATCCGTTTCAAAGAATATCTGGAGAAAAAGTTTGATGTAGAGATTACAGAAGAACAGATCAGAGAAGCAGTTAAAGTAAATAATGAAGCGAGAAGATCTTTGAAGAAGCTTTATGAGGTTATGCGCCATGATCCGGCGCCGATTTCCGGCTATGATTTGTTCAAAGTTTTATACGGAAGTACATTTAAATTTGATCGCAAACAGATTCCTGGCGAGGTAAATGCACTTGTAGATAAGATTGAGAAAGAGTATGCCGAAGGTAAAATGCAGGAGAAGAAACCGCGAATTCTGATCACAGGATGTCCGATCGGAGGAGCAACGGAGAAGGTCATCCGTGCAGTGGAAGATAACGGCGGAATCGTTGTTACATATGAGAACTGCTCCGGTGCAAAATCCATTGACAAGCTGGTAGATGAGAACAATCCGGATGTGTATGATGCAATTGCAAGAAGATATCTGAATATTGGATGTTCGGTTATGACTCCGAATCCGAATCGTTTTGAACTGTTAGGTAGACTGATTGACGAATATCAGGTAGACGGTGTTGTAGAGATGACTTTACAGGCATGTCATACATACAATGTAGAGACATTATCTGTACGCAGATTTGTAAACGAAGAGAAACATATTCCATATATCAATGTTGAGACAGATTATTCGCAAGCAGATATTGGACAGCTTAATACAAGAATTACTGCATTTATTGAGATGCTGTAAGATAGAAATATCGGAAGAGAGCCTCTGGGTTTTGAACATCAAAATCCGGGGGCAATTTTAATCATCATAAGTAGAGTAGTGTTATGGAGTAAGAGATGGATAAGAACATGGAAGTGGCAGAGGAACAGGTGCATATCTCTGTCCGGAATCTGGTAGAATTTATTTTAAGAAGTGGAGATATTGATAACCGGGTGGCGGGAACGGACAAAGATGCCATGCTTCTTGGTGGCAAGATGCACCGGAAGATCCAGAGAAGAATGGGGGCAGATTACCATGCAGAAGTTCCACTTAAGATTGAGATTCCGTGTAATGGATTCACGCTGGTAATAGATGGACGTGCGGATGGAATTATCGAGAATGCATCCGGTATAGTGATTGATGAAATCAAAGGAGTTATGCGGGATCTGGAGCAGATTGAGGAACCGGTTTCTGTTCATCTGGCGCAGGCAAAGTGTTATGCATACATTTATGCCACACAGAAGAATCTGGATGAGATCGGAGTGCAGATGACTTATTGCAATCTGGAGACAGAAGACATCCGGCGCTTTCAGAGTGTATATGCGTATGAAGATCTGAAAAGATGGTTTCTGGATGTAGCCGGACAATACGAAAAATGGGCAAGATACCAGGTGCGATGGAAGCAAAAGAGAAACGCTTCTATTAAGGAAATTGAATTTCCATTTGCTTACCGGGAAGGACAGAAAAACCTTGCGGCATCGGTTTACCGGACGATCGCAAGGAAGAAGAAACTCTTCATTCAGGCGCCGACAGGAGTCGGCAAGACAATGGCAACGGTGTTTCCGGCGGTGAAGGCAGTTGGAGAAGGACTGGGAGAGAAGATTTTCTATCTGACAGCAAAGACGATCACAAGAACGGTTGCATGGCAGGCATTTGATACGTTAAAGGAGCAGGCATTGCGGATGAAAGTGCTGGTGCTTACAGCGAAGGAGAAGACCTGTTTCTGCGAAGAGACTGTGTGCAATCCGGATGCATGTCCATATGCCAAAGGACATTTTGACCGGGTAAATGATGCAGTATATGAACTTCTGACAACTTCCGATGAGATGAGCAGAGAGATTCTGGAAGAGCAGGCGAAAAAATGGAATGTCTGTCCTTATGAGATGAGTCTGGATGTATCAAACTGGGTGGATGCGATTATCTGTGACTATAATTATGCATTTGATCCGAATGCATATCTGCGCCGCTTTTTTGGAGAAGGCAATTCGGGAGAGTATCTGTTTCTGATCGATGAAGCACATAATCTGGTGGAGCGTGCAAGGACAATGTACAGCGCAGATCTATACAAAGAAGATGTTCTGGCAGTGAAGAAGAAAGTGAAGAATACCGCACCGAAGCTTGCAAAGAAGCTGGAAGAATGCAATAAGCAGTTCCTTGCATTAAAACGGGAATGTGAAGACTGCCAGATCCTGAACAGTGTGTCACACGTTTATCTGAAGTTACTGAACCTGGTGACAGAGATGGATCATTTTCTGGAAGACTGCAAAGATGAAACATTAAAGGAAGAAGTATTGGAGTTTTATTTTAAAGTGCGGATGTTTCTCTATATTCATGACCGGCTGGATGAGAATTACCTGATCTATTCGGAGATAACGGATGATGGGAGATTCCGAATCCATCTCTTCTGTGTGAATCCGGCAGCAAATCTTAAAGAATATCTGGATAAGGGGAATAGTACGATTTTTTTCTCAGCTACACTGCTTCCCATCCAGTACTATAAGAAACTCTTAAGTACAGGGAAAGAAGACTATGCAGTCTATGCAGAATCACCGTTTGATACGAAGAACCGGCTGCTTTTGATAGGAAATGATGTAAGTACCAAATACACAAAGCGTGGAGAAGACATGTACGAGCACTACGCAAGATATATCCGGCAGACCGCTCTGGCGAAGCGTGGCAATTATATTGCATTTTTCCCTTCGTATCGTTTTATGGAAAATGTCTGTGATGCGTTTATGAAATTACCGGGAGATCAGATACCGGCAGTTATGCAGGCACCGTATATGTCAGAAAAAGAACGGGAGATTTTTCTGGAAAATTTTGAAGAAAATACAGAAGAAGGTCTGGTTGGTTTCTGCGTGATGGGTGGAATTTTCTCGGAAGGAATTGACCTGACAGCGGACCGCCTGATCGGTGTGCTGATTGCGGGACCGGGAATTCCACAGGTGTGCAGAGAGCGGGAACTTTTAAGAGCTTATTTTGACGGGCAGGGAATTTCAGGATATGACTATGCGTATCTCTATCCTGGGATGAATAAAGTCCTGCAGTCTGCGGGACGTGTGATCCGGACAGAGGAAGATGAAGGACTCATCCTGCTGTTAGATGATCGCTTTCTGGATTACAGATACAGAAAAGTCTTCCCACGTGAATGGAAAGACTTTAAGATCTGCAATCTGAACAGTGCTGCAGAAAATGTGAAAAATTTTTGGTCTGTGAGAGAAGCTTCGAAAACTTCCGGGATAAATCCTGAAATTATGAGAGAATCGTAAATTACGATAATTCTTTAAGTACCGGTAAAGCTTTAAGTTCCGGGAATGGAATAACCGGTGGCTGTTCGGTGAGGTGTTCGCCTATGTGCTTCTCCATCCAGACCATGTTGTACCAGCGGCCAAATTTATAACCGCATTTTTCAAATTCACCGACAAAACGGTAACCTAGATGTTCATGGAAATTGATGCTGTTGCGGGTTAAGTATTCGTCATCAATCTTCGGGCAGGCAATGCATGCATTCAGATTCAGAAAGCCCTGCTTTTTCAGAATGCTTTCCAGAACGGCATATAATTTCTTGCCCAGTCCCATCTTTCTGGCATCTTTCTTCACATAGATAGAAGTCTCAATTGCCCAGTCATAGGCAGCTCGCGGATGGAAAGCAGAAGCGTATGCATAACCTACGATACTGCCGTTATGAACAGCTTTGATATACGGATATTTTGTCAGCGTATTTCGGATGCGTTCACGAAATTCGTCTACAGAAGGAATCGTATATTCAAAAGTAATTGCGGTTTCCAGAATGTATGGTGCATAAATATCGAGAAGTTCTTTTGCATCATCTTCGGAAGCGGTTTCAATTTTGACGTCAGTTTCTTTGAGGTTTTCGTTCATAGTAGTTTCCATAGTGGCAGTTCTCCCGTTTCAGTTATTTTTCCGCATCGCGCAGAATCTGTTCCTGTACATCTGGGTTGAAATGATTTTCTTTCAACATCTCAATCTCATATTTGTACGGTGCGTAAGATTTCTTCTCCTTGACCTGTGAAGGGATATAAGGCGTCTCCAGTATCTTTGGAACATCGGCAAAATCCGGATGATGCACGATATAGGATAATGCATCAAAACCAATCTCGCCGAAGCCGATATTAGCATGGCGGTCTTTGGCAGCACCGCAGACATTTTTGCTGTCGTTAATATGAAAAACGGCAATACGTTCTTTCCCGATAATATGGTCAAATTTCTGTATTACACCGTCAAAATCATGTGCGATATCATAACCGCTGTCGTGCGTGTGACAGGTATCAAAACATACACTTAATTTTTCATTGTAAGTAACCCCATCGATAATACGTGCGAGCTCTTCAAAATTTCTGCCGATTTCAGATCCTTTTCCAGCCATTGTTTCCAGTGCGATCTGAAGATCCATGTCAGGTGTAAGTACTTCATTTAATCCTTTGATGATCTGTGAAATACCGACATCTGTACCGGCACCGACATGAGCGCCCGGATGCAGGATCAGCACATGGCTTTTGCAGGCCCTCGTCCGTTCGATTTCTGTTCGTAGAAAATTGACAGCCAGTTCAAAAGTTTCCGGTTTTACGGAATTGCCAAGATTAATAATATATGGTGCATGAACAACGATCTGTTCAATTCCCTGTGCATGCATATATTCCCATGCAGCATCAATATTTAATTCGGAAATGTCTTTGCGGCGGGTATTCTGTGGTGCACCTGTATAGAACATAAATGTATTCGCTCCGTAGGAGACTGCTTCTTTCGCAGAACCTAGGAGCATTGCCTTGCCGGACATGCCGACATGTGAACCTAGTAACATAATCATACTCCTTTTGTATTTATTTATATTGAGGACCATTAAGCCATAAAACTACTCCTGCGCAAGCACATCGCGATTTCAGGCTTTTTGACCCTGGCATCAAATTCTTGATATCGTAACACAAATTGTATTTTTTTACAAGAAGAGAGAGGATTGAGGTTGTTGAGGGGATTGTCTTGTGTTAGAATACATATTATGTTCAGAAGTCTGTCTGGACGTAGATATATTAAAAAAGGAAGACTTCTGAAATGGCAAGGAAGAATGAGTAGGAGGAAAAACATGGATAAAATTATTAATCTTGTGGAACAGGAAATTGCCGCAGCCTTTGACAAGGCAGGATATGATTGTGCACTGGCAAAAGTAACGCTTTCCAACCGTCCGGATCTCTGTGAATATCAGTGTAACGGAGCAATGGCTGGAGCGAAGAAATATAAAAAAGCACCGTTTATGATCGCAGAGGATGTTCTTGCAAATTTAACAGATAAAACATATATTGGAGAGATCGAGGTTGTAAAACCAGGATTTATCAATATTAAGTTAAATGAAGATGCAGTTGCTGCATACTTAAATGACATGAAAAAAGATGAGAATCTTGGACTGGAACAGGCAAAGGAACCAAAGACGATCGTAATCGATTACGGCGGACCGAACGTAGCAAAACCGTTACATGTCGGACATCTTCGTTCTGCAGTTATCGGCGAGAGTGTGAAGCGTATCGCAAGAAAAGCAGGACATAAAGTATTAGGAGATATTCATCTCGGCGACTGGGGATACCAGATGGGACTGATTATCACAGAGCTTCGCAAGAGACAGCCGGATCTGCCATATTTTGATGATGCATTTGAAGGAGAGTATCCGGAAGAAGCACCATTTACCATCGGAGAACTGGAAGAGATTTATCCGACTGCAAGTGGTAAAGCCAAAGAAGATGATGCATACCGTGAAGAAGCATTGCATGCAACATATTTATTACAGAATGGTCATCGCGGATATACAGCAATCTGGAATCATATCATGCATATTTCTGTAGCTGACCTTAAGAAAAATTATGCGAATCTGAATGTAGAATTTGATCTCTGGAAGGGTGAGTCTGATGCACAGGCATACATCCCGGATATGATCGAGTGCCTGAAAAAAGAAGGATATGCCCACGTTGATGATGGAGCACTTGTTATCGATGTACAGGAAGAGTCCGATACAAAAGAGATTCCACCATGTATGATCCAGAAATCAGACGGCGCTTCTTTATATGGAACAACGGATCTTGCAACATTAGTACAGAGAACACAGGATTACCATCCGGATCAGGTTGTTTATGTAGTAGATAAACGTCAGGAACTGCACTTTGTACAGGTATTCCGCGCTGCCAAGAAGACTGGAATCGTACCGGAAGAGACAAAACTGTCATTCTTAGGTTTTGGAACGATGAATGGCAAAGACGGTAAACCGTTTAAGACAAGAGAAGGTGGCGTTATGCGTCTGGAGAATCTGATCGCAGAGATCGATGAAGAGATGTATAAGAAAATTACAGATAATCGTACAGTGTCAGAAGAAGAAGCAAAAGAGACAGCGAAGATTGTCGGACTTTCCGCGATCAAATACGGAGACCTGTCCAACCAGGCAGCCAAAGACTATGTATTCGATGTAGACCGTTTCACTTCCTTTGAAGGAAATACAGGACCGTACATTCTGTACACGATCGTGCGAATCAAGTCTATCCTGAACAAGTACAAAGAGCAGGGCGGTAATGTAGAAGATATTACACTTCTTCCGGCAACATCAGACAGTGAGAAAGCACTGATGTTGGAAGTCGCAAAATACAACGAAGTGCTGGAGAATGCATTTGAAGAACTGGCACCGCACAAGATTTGTGCATATATTTACGATCTTTCCAATGCATTTAACCGTTTCTATCACGGAACGAAGATCCTCGCAGAAGAAGACGCAAAGAAGAAAGAAAGCTACATCGCACTGCTGATCCTTACAAAAGAAGTACTGGAAGCATGCATTGACGTATTAGGATTTGAAGCACCGGAGAGAATGTAATTATCTGATATAGCCTCCGGCAGGATTGCAGAGATGCACAGAAGAATATGTCATGCGTTGCATGACGTGTATCTCGCAGCAAGAATGCCGAGGGCATTCTTGAATACACAAGTGAGGAAAAATATGGAGACAGAGAAATTATTTTACGAAGACAGTCATCTGAAGGAGTTTACAGCAAAAGTCATCTCCTGCAAACCATATAAAGAACAGTATAAGGTTGTATTAGATCGCACCGCCTTCTTCCCGGAAGGTGGCGGTCAGTATGCAGACACCGGAATGTTGGATGATGTACGTGTGCTGGATGTACATGAGAAGGAAGGCATCATCTATCATACGACAGAGAAGGCACTGGAAGCCGGTAAAACTGTAACCGGTAAGATCAACTGGGAAGAACGTTTTGAGAAGATGCAGCAGCATACCGGAGAACATATCGTATCCGGGCTGGTGCATGAAAGATTCGGTTATAACAATGTCGGATTTCATCTTGGGAGTGATTACTGCACGATGGATTTTGATGGAACACTGACAAAAGAGCAATTAAGAGAGATTGAGCTGGCAGCGAACCAGGCAGTCTGGAAGAACATAGACATTGTAGTGACCTATCCGTCCAAAGAAGAGCTGGCAAATATGGATTATCGGAGCAAGATCGAGATTGAAGGACAGGTAAGGATCGTAACGGTTCCGGGGTATGATGTATGTGCCTGCTGTGCTCCGCACGTAAAGAAGACCGGCGAGATCGGCATGCTCAAGCTGGTAAATATGGTAAATTATAAAGGCGGCGAACGTATCACAATGTTATGTGGCGTGCGTGCGCTGAAAGATTACGAAGCAAAAGATGCAAATGGAAAAGAGATCTCCGCACTGCTCTGTGCGAAGGAACTGGAGATTGCAGATGCAGTCCACCATATGAAGGAAGAGCAGACAGCATTAAAAAGCAAAGTGGCAGATCTGTCAGGAAAGCTTCTTGCTTACCGTGCAAAAGAGATTCCGGTGGACGTACCGATTGTGACAGTATTTGACGCCGATCTTTCAGGTAATGGACCGCGGGAGCTGATGAATCAGCTTCTGGAAAGAGGAGCGAAGATTGTTGCGGTATTTGCGGGAAATGATTCAGACGGTTATCGTTACGTCATCGGAAGCAGAGAGACGGATGTCCGTCCGATGAGTAAGAACCTTAATGCTTCCTTCCAGGGAAGAGGCGGCGGAAAACCGGAGATGACGCAGGGTTCCCTGAAAGGAAAAGAAGTCGAAATAAGAACATTTATACAGGCTGAAGCAGATGCATAAATTCTACGGCGGCTTTGGAGACTGGTACATGGCTGTTATAAGCCAGTGCCAGTTTTCTTTTTGGAAGTTCCTCTTTCATTTCCAGAAGAAAGAGATCTTCCGGCATTTTGGTCAGGCAGTAATCCGGGATAAATGCAATCCCAAGACCGATGCGGGCAAGGTCGATGAGCAGGTCGTTGCTGCTTAATTCCACTTCCGGAACAAGATCCAGTTGATGCTGCTGGAACAATGCATGCAGATATTCGCTGGTCGTGCTGTTCTTATCCAGCATGAGGATTGGATACTTCAGCAGTTCCTGATAGGACATTTTCCGGCCGCGCAGTTCCTTGAAAGTTTCATCTGCAATAAATACATCCTGAAATTCATGTATGGTTGTGGATGTAAATATAGAATCCAGGTGGCTGTTCGGAAAATTCACTACAATCAGATCGACCTGCCCGCTCCGCAGAAGTTCCACACAGCGGATGGAAGTAGCATTGGTAACTTTGATATGCGTCCCAGGAAAAGCCTTGTGAAACTGTTCCAGATAAGGAACGAGGAAATACCGGCAGATCGTATCGCTTGCGCCGATGCGGAGCTGACCGATTCCGGAGGAGGCTTCCAATAATTGCGATTCTCCGCGCACGATCAACTGTACGGCAGGCTCAATGTGGCGCAGGAGGATCTCCCCTTCCGGAGTGAGACGGACTTTTTTTGTACTGCGAATAAACAGCGTCTGATTCAGTTTCTTTTCCAGTGTCTTGATGGACTGACTGACTGCAGACTGGGAGATAAAAAGCTTACCGGCAGCTTCGGAGAAGCTTAAGGTAGTCGCTACATAATAAAAAACTTTGTACAACTCAAAATTAATATCTGTTTTGTTATTCATAGATTTTATAAGACCTCCTTATAAATATTGGAATTATTATAAGTGAAAAACAAGTGAATTACAAGAATGGATATGCTAGAATAAGAATAGAGTGTGAAAATACAGATTATTAGAAGAATCAGGTATCAGGCGGGAAGAATCGAAAAAATAAACGGAGAAAACAAGAAATATGAAACGAAATATGATATATACTGTATTAGCGGCAATGTCTATGTTTGCTCTGCTTATCATCATACTGGTGACAAGTATTCAAATTGCCATATACGGTGATCCGGAGTATCATTTTTATCAAAAAGAATATGAGAAATATACGGTCGCGGAAGCACTGGATATGAAAATATCTGATCTGATGGAAGTTACGGAACATATGATGGCATATCTGGATGGAAAGGAAGAAAAACTCTCTGTGGAAGTTCCGGTGGAGGGTAAAATGCAGGATTTCTTCAACAGACAGGACCGGGAACATATGGCAGATGTACAGGTACTCTTTCATAAAGGAAGAATCGTACGGAGATTTGCCACAGCAGTAGCAGCGTTTTTGCTTGCAGTATTATATGTATGTAAGAAATATCTGAAAATAAAAGATCGGCAGACAGAAGGGGTACAGGCAAAACAGTGGCGGTTGCGTACAATCCTTTTTCGAGGATATACGACAGCACTTGGAATCTTTGCGGCAATCGTAGCAGTAATCGCCGCCGCATGTGTCAGAGATTTCTCGGCGACATTTACCTTATTTCACGAATTGATTTTTACAAATAAACTGTGGCTGTTTGATGCGGGGACGGATTATATGATCCGGATGCTGCCGGAAGGGTTCTTCTCGGACATGGCATTTCGGATCCTGCTTACATTTGGCGTGGCTGTGATCATATTGTGGGCTATGCTATTTATATGGAACTGTATGTGCAACCGGAAAAGTTCGTATATGGCTAAGAATAGATAAGTTGTAAAATAAGATATAGCCACACATATTACATAGATTATAAGATAGATTAATAAGATATACTAATAAAAATATTTATGTATATTAATTTTATTAATAAAATAAAATGTGTTACAATGTAACTAATGACCAGTAAAAGAGTACAAATGGAGGAAATTGTATGAGTAGTGTAAGACGAGTTTACGTGGAGAAAAAGCCTGAATTTGCAGTACAGGCAAAGGATCTTAAGCATGAGATCAAGAATTATCTTGGAATCCGTGATATCAAAGAAGTCCGGATTCTGATTCGTTATGACGTGGAGAATATTTCCGATGATACATTTGAAAAAGCATGCAACGGTATCTTTTCCGAACCACCGGTAGATATCTTATATCATAATGCATTCCCGGAGACAGAGAATGCAAAAGTATTTTCCGTAGAGTTCCTGCCGGGACAGTTCGACCAGAGAGCAGACTCTGCAGTACAGTGTATCCAGTTTATCAAAGAGGATGAGCAGCCGGTGATCAAGACAGCGACAACTTACGTGATCGTTGGAGCAGAGGGCGTGATCTCTGAGGAAGAGTTCGAGGCAGTAAAAGCACACTGCATCAACCCGGTAGATTCCAGAGAAGCACAGGAGCAGATCCCGGAGACACTCGTTACAAAATTCGAAGAGCCGGCAGATGTGAAGATCTTTGACGGATTCAAAGATATGGCAGAAGCCGAACTGAAAGAATTATATGCGTCCCTTGGACTTGCCATGACATTCAAGGATTTCCAGCATATTCAGAATTATTTCAAAAAGGAAGAGGACAGAGATCCATCCATGACAGAGATCCGTGTTCTGGACACCTATTGGTCCGATCACTGCCGTCATACAACATTCTCTACCGAGCTTACAGATGTGAAGTTCGAGGACGGAGACTATAAGGCACCACTAGAAGAGACATACAGACAGTATCTTGCAGACCACAGTGAGATCTTCAAAGGCAGAGAAGATAAATTCGTATGCCTGATGGATCTTGCGCTGATGGCAATGCGTAAACTGAAAAAAGAAGGCAAGCTTGAAGATCAGGAAGAATCCGACGAGATCAACGCATGCAGTATCGTAGTACCGATCAAAGTGGACGGAGTAGAAGAAGAGTGGCTCGTAAACTTTAAAAACGAGACACACAACCACCCGACAGAGATCGAGCCATTCGGTGGAGCTGCGACCTGCCTTGGAGGAGCTATCCGTGATCCACTGTCAGGACGTACTTATGTATATCAGGCAATGCGTGTAACCGGAGCAGCAGATCCGACCGTATCTGTCAAAGATACGATGAAAGGAAAGCTGCCGCAGAAGAAACTGGTTCGTGAAGCAGCACATGGATACAGCTCTTACGGAAACCAGATCGGACTTGCAACCGGAGCAGTCAAAGAGATCTATCATCCGAACTACGTTGCAAAACGTATGGAGATCGGAGCCGTTCTAGGAGCAGCACCGAGACGTGCCGTTATCCGTGAAACATCTGATCCGGGAGATATCATCATTCTCCTCGGCGGACGTACCGGACGTGACGGATGCGGTGGAGCAACCGGATCTTCCAAAGTACATACCGAAGAGTCCATCGAGACATGCGGTGCAGAAGTACAGAAAGGTAACGCACCGACAGAGCGTAAGATCCAGCGTATGTTCCGCAGAGAAGAAGTAAGTAAATTAATCAAGAAATGTAACGACTTCGGTGCAGGTGGTGTATCCGTTGCCATCGGAGAACTTGCAGACGGACTGCAGATCGATCTGGACAAAGTGCCGAAGAAATATGCCGGACTTGACGGAACAGAGATCGCTATTTCCGAGTCCCAGGAGCGTATGGCTGTTGTCGTAGATCCAAAAGATGTCGATACATTTATGAACTATGCAGCAGAAGAAAACTTAGAGGCAACAAAGGTAGCTGTAGTAACAGAAGAGCCGAGACTGGTACTTTCCTGGAGAGGAAAAGAGATCGTCAACTTATCCCGTGCCTTCCTTGATACAAACGGAGCGCATCAGGAGACAACGGTTACTGTAGAGATCCCAAGCCGCAAAGATACGATTCTTACAAGAGAAGAAGTAAAAGATGTCAAAGCAAAATGGTTAGAGACATTAAAAGACCTGAACGTATGCTCGCAGAAAGGTCTTGTAGAGATGTTCGACGGTTCTATCGGAGCAGCTTCCGTATTCATGCCGCACGGTGGAAAATACCAGCTGACAGAGACACAGGCAATGGTTGCAAAACTTCCGGTACTGACAGGAGACTGCGATACCGTTACAATGATGAGTTACGGATTTGATCCATATCTGTCTACATGGAGTCCATATCACGGAGCTATTTACGCAGTGACAGAGTCTGTTGCGAAGATCGTGGCAGCAGGTGGAGATTATAGCAAGATCCGTTTCACATTCCAGGAGTATTTCCGCAGAATGACAGAAGATCCGACCAGATGGAGTCAGCCGTTCGCAGCACTGCTCGGTGCTTACAATGCACAGCTCGGATTCGGACTTCCATCTATCGGAGGAAAAGACAGTATGTCCGGAACATTTGAAGATATCGATGTACCGCCGACACTGGTTTCCTTCGCAGTAGATGTGGCAACAGAAAAAGACATCATCACACCGGAATTAAAAGCAGCAGGAAATAAACTCGTATGGATGCAGATTCCGACAGATGAATACGACGTACCGGAATATGCAAAAGTAATGGATGCTTACGGTAAATTCACAGACGACATCAGAAGCGGCAAGATCGTATCTGCTTACGCATTAGACAGACACGGAATCGTATCCGCAGTCAGCAAGATGGCATTCGGTAACCGTATGGGTGTTACCATCTGCGACAGCGTAGATGCAAAAGACCTGTTTGCACCGGCATTTGGTGATATTATCGCAGAAGTACCGGCAGATAAAGTAGACGCACTGACAATCCCGTACACGGTGATCGGTGAAGTAAATGCAGATGCCGTATTCGCATACAAAGAGGTAAAACTGACAGAAGCAGATGCAGAAGCAGCATGGAAAGAACCACTGGAGAAAGTATTCCCAACCAACTCCGGAGCAGAAGGACAGGAAGAAGCAGTGAAGAGTGATGTATACAAAGCATCCGATATCCACATCTGCACACACAAGATTGCACAGCCGACTGTATTTATCCCGGTATTTCCTGGAACAAACTGCGAGTTCGACAGCGCGAAAGCATTTGAGCGTGCAGGAGCGAAGACGATTGTCAAAGTCTTCCGCAACCAGAATGCAGCCGACATCGTAGATTCTGTAGATGTATTTGAAAAAGCAATCGCACAGTCCCAGATCATCATGTTCCCGGGTGGATTCAGTGCAGGAGATGAGCCGGACGGTTCCGCTAAATTCTTCGCAACTGCTTTCCAGAATGCGAAGATGAAAGAAGCAGTAGAGAAGCTGTTAAATGAAAGAGACGGACTGGTACTCGGTGTGTGCAACGGATTCCAGGCACTTGTCAAACTGGGACTGGTTCCGAACGGAGCAGTTACCGGACAGAATACAGATGCACCGACACTGACTTACAATACGATCGGACGTCATATCTCCAAGATGGTGTATACAAAAGTTGTATCCAACAAATCCCCATGGCTTGCACAGGCAGAGCTTGGCGGTGTATACACGAACCCGGCATCCCACGGAGAGGGACGATTCGTAGCAAATGAAGAGTGGCTTAAGAAACTCTTTGCAAACGGACAGGTAGCAACACAGTACTGTGATCCGGAAGGAAATGTTACGATGAATGAAGAATGGAATGTCAACGGTTCTTACTGCGCGATCGAAGGTATCACAAGTCCGGACGGACGTGTATTCGGTAAGATGGCACATTCCGAGAGACGTGACAGAAGTGTAGCTATGAATATTTACGGAGAACAGGATCTGAAGATCTTCGAATCCGGTGTTGCATACTTTAAATAAAAGTGAAACTTAGAGTGCAATCTGTTTCACTAAAAGCGAAAAAGAATCAAATAAAATGAAATAAAATCAATATTTTTGCAAGTAGTACAAATAAATGTTGCAAAAAACTGCAAAATTTGTAAAAAAAATACTTGCCATATGCACTCTTTTCCTTTACAATGATAAAGGACAAAGACGTCAGAGAAAAACGGGTGGATTTGTCCATCCGTTTTCTTTTTAAACGGATGTTTTTTTGAGACAGAAAGATTTAGGAGGTAACAAGGTTATGTCATATGTTGATGAAGTACTGGAAAGAGTAGTAGCTAAGAACCCTGCTGAACCAGAATTCCACCAGGCAGTAAAAGAAGTATTAGAATCATTGAGAGTGGTAGTTGAGGCGAATGAAGAGAAGTTCAGAAAAGACGCCTTACTGGAGAGACTTGTAGAACCAGAGAGACAGTTTAAGTTCCGCGTACCGTGGGTAGACGACAAAGGACAGGTACAGGTGAATACAGGATACCGTGTACAGTTCAACAGTGCGATCGGACCATACAAAGGAGGCTTACGTCTTCACCCATCTGTAAATCTTGGAATCATCAAGTTCCTCGGATTTGAGCAGATCTTCAAGAACTCCCTGACAGGACTCCCGATCGGCGGAGGTAAAGGTGGTTCTGATTTCGATCCGAAGGGCAAATCAGACAGAGAAGTTATGGCATTCTGCCAGAGCTTTATGACAGAACTTTGCAAATATATTGGAGCAGACACAGATGTTCCTGCCGGAGATATCGGAACAGGAGCAAGAGAGATCGGTTACATGTTCGGACAGTACAAGAGAATCCGCGGACTGTATGAAGGTGTTCTTACAGGTAAGGGATTAAGCTATGGCGGATCTTTAGCAAGAACAGAAGCTACAGGATATGGTCTTCTTTATTTAACAGAAGAACTTCTGAAGATTAACGGAAAAGACTTAAAGGGAATGACAGCAGCAGTATCCGGATCCGGTAACGTAGCAATCTATGCAACAGAGAAAGCACAGCAGCTCGGAGCAAAAGTTGTAACAGTCAGCGATTCTACAGGATGGGTATACGATCCGGAAGGAATCGATGTAGCTGCATTAAAAGAGATCAAAGAAGTAAACCGTGCAAGACTGACAGAGTACAAGAAATATCGTCCGAACTCAGAATATCATGAAGGACGCGGCGTATGGTCAGTAAAAGTTGACCTGGCTCTTCCTTGCGCAACACAGAACGAATTACATCTGGAAGATGCAAAACAGTTAGTAGCTAACGGATGCGTAGCTGTATGCGAAGGTGCGAACATGCCTACTACATACGAAGCAACACAGTATCTGCAGGAGAACGGAGTGATCTTCGCACCTGGTAAAGCTGCCAACGCCGGTGGAGTTGCAACATCTGCACTGGAGATGTCACAGAACAGCGAGAGATTAAGCTGGACATTCGAAGAAGTAGATGCCAAATTAAAAGACATCATGGTAAATATCTGCCATAACATGGACGAAGCTGCAAAACGTTACGGAATGGAAGGTAACTATGTAGCAGGTGCCAACATCGCAGGATTCGAGAAGGTTGTAGATGCTATGACCGCTCAGGGAATCGTGTAAGATAATAAAAAAGAATATACATTAGAAATAACGTCCCGTACATGACCGGAAGGCTGTGTGCGGGATTTTTCTGTTTCTATTTCAGCCGGAATCGTGTACAATAAAAGCATGCAAGCGGTATGATCACGAGGGGGAAGAGAAGCGCATGCTACAAGTATACTTAAACCTGCTTGATACGCAGGAAGACAAAGAAAAATTCGAACAATTATATGCTCTGTACAAGGACAAGATGTACAAAGTTGCATATCAGATCCTGCACAACAGACACGACGCAGAAGACGCAGTACACGACAGTGTTATTGCGATCATAGATAATTTAGAAAAAATTAAGAAAATAAACTGTCACGAAACATGGAGTTACATTGTTACTATAGTTAAGAGCAGAGCATTTAACATCTATCAAAGAAAAGGAAAACGTTCTGAACGGGAAGTTAAGGAGCAGGACTACAGGAATTATCCATGTGAACAGCAGGAAAGTCCGGAAGACGCATATCTGTTGATGCTAACTTTAGATGTCAATACAAAGACCTTGTTGCCTGTCTCTGATTTACCCTGTATACTGTCATTAATACAGTAAAGAAAGGGATCCCAGAGCATCCTTCCTGACAAGACGTATACTCTGGGATCATGGTTTTGAAACCATGATTATTATATCAGATTATTCCGTTTCGTACAATGAGGAAGACGATATTTTTAATTAAAAGCAGCGCCATATCCTACTGTCCAGTCTGTATGGAAGAACTCGCCTACAGGGATTCCTGCAAAAGGATCATGTTACAGGAAGGACATGATCGTCATGTCTGTATCATCCGCCGGATGAAATGCACGAAATGTGGGATCCTTCACCGGGAACTGCCGGATTTTCTGGTCCCATACAAACATTACACTGCTGAAGTCATATCCGGTGTCCTGGATGGGCAGGTTACCCCATATGATGAAGATTCTGCGGATTATCCATGTGAGATGACCATGCACCGCTGGCATCACTGGCTGATGAAGAATACGTTAAGGATAGATGGTTATTTAAGATCTGTCGGCCACCGTCTGCCGGGATTCAGTGAGGAACTGCTGATGTCCGGCGTGCCGCTGCTTGAAATGCTCCGCAGTTCCCTGTATAGCTGGCTGGAAACAATACTGAGGTTCATCTATGATTCCGGTGGTTTTCTTGTCCCGTGATACATTTTCCCTATGCACCGGCTTTGTTTTGCTGTCATCCGTAAAGATATGGTAAGTTCCTCTCAAAGGAGGAATTATTACTATGAATACAATCAAAGATAACCAATGGCGCGACGGGAAAGCCCTGGAACGCTACACGCTGATCGCACCATTGCTGGAAGGCTCCCTTGATCCGGCAAAACGTCTCCAAATGAGGGAGGACATCGCATCCAGGGCCGGGATCTCCCTGCGGAGCCTGTACCGTTATGAAGCTGCTTTCAAAAAAGAGGGATTTTCCGGACTGAAACCGGCAGAGCGTCCGAAACAGTATTCCGCAAAGCTGCCGGATAACTTTAAGGAGATCCTGGAACAGGCAGTCCAACTGAAAAGGGAAGTCCCGACACGGTCTGTAAACCAGATCATTTACATCCTGGAACTGGAAGGCTGGGCACCTGTGGGGACACTGAAACGCTCCACCATGCAGAGGCATCTCTATAATGCCGGATTCGGTCAGAAACAGATGCAGATGTACCGGGATGCCCGGAACAGTTCATCCAAACGTTTCTGTAAACCACACCGGATGATGCTGATACAGGGGGATATTAAATATGGAATTAAACTCCCCATTGGAAAAAACGGCGCAATGATACAGACATATCTGTCCTCAGCCATTGATGACCATTCCCGTTACGTACTCCATTCAAGGTTTTATGATAACCAGGAAGAATCCATCGTGGAAGATACTTTCCATAAAGCCATACTCAAGGCAGGAAAATTTGATGCCTGCTACTTTGATAACGGTTCACAGTACATTGCCAGACAGCTGAAATCTTCCCTGTCCAGGCTAGGGATCACGATCCGACATGCCCCTGTCCGGAGCGGGAAATCAAAAGGTAAGTGCGAAAAGTTTCATCAGATCGTGGATAGATTTCTGGCAGAAGTAAAAGTGCACAACATCCGGACACTGGAAGGACTGAACCGTCACTGGAGCAACTATCTGGAAGAATACTACCATACTTCCCCGCACGCAGGGATCCGGGAATACTATGAGAGCATGGGTGTGCCGGTGCCGGAAGGAGGGATCTCCCCGGTCCAGGAATGGAACCGGGATTCCAGGCCGCTTACTTTTCTGGATGCTTCTGTGGTTGCGGAAGCTTTCCTGCATCATGAGGAACGTCTGGTGGATAAAGGTGCATGCATCAGTTTCAGGGGAAAGAAGTTTGAGACCCGCCCTGCCCTGATCGGCTGCACCGTCGGGATCGCATATGATCCCATGGTGCCGGAAATCCTGACGGTTTCTTACCACGGCATGGAACCTTTTACGGCGCGTCCTCTTAAAATAGGCGCTTTCTGTGATAAGAACCCGTCCCTCCCTGTATCCATGTAGCCAAAAGAAGCGGAATCTTCCCGCCTGCTGGATGCCCTGGAAAAGAAACAGGCACAGTCCATGCAGCGCCGGGCAGATGCGATCTCGTTTGGCAGCTACAGAAAGGATGGTGGGGATCATGTATAGATCTTTTTTTGAAATGGAACGTATGCCATTTGTCCGTGATGTCCCGATACAGGAACTGTATGAATCTCCTGCCATGTCGGAAGCCCTGGGAAGGCTGGCCTATGCAGCTGACCGCCAGCTCTTTGCAGTTATCACGGCAGATGCCGGATGTGGAAAATCCACACTCCTGAGACGCTTTTCCGGGAGTCTGTCAAAAGATGAGTACCTTTTTCTGTATCTCTCTGATTCCAAACTGACGCCACGCTGGTTTTATAAAAGTATGCTGGACCAGCTGGGGATCGAATCGAAGTTTTACAGAGGGGATGCAAAACGCCAGCTCCAGAAAGAAGTGGAGATCATCCGGGGTGTACAGAAAAAGAAAGTTGTCTGCATCCTGGACGAAGCACATCTCCTGGAAAAGGAAACGATCGAGGAGTTCCGTTTTCTCCTGAATTACAGGTTCGATTCCATGAGTCCCATGGCGCTCATACTGGCAGGACAGACAGAACTGTGGGACAAACTCCGGCTGCAGCGGTATGCGGCAGTAAGGCAGCGTATTGATATCAACTGTGTCCTGCCACACTTTGACAGGGCAGAAACCGAAAAATATATCTTATCACACCTGGCCTATGCCGGGGGAAGGCAGGATATCTTTACAGACAGGGCACTGGACGATATCTATAAAGAATCTACCGGGATCCCGCGGCGTATCAACCGCATCTGCGAAAAGAGCCTGATGTATGCCAGCCAGCAGGGAAAACGCCTGATCGATGAACATCTGGTGCGCTATATCATTGAACACGAAATGCTGGGAGGTGATGTCTGATATGGGATTCTATTACCAGTGCAGCGATCCGGACAGCAATGAAAAAAGCTGGACCGGTCATATCCGTCCATTAAATATAAACAGAAATGAGTTTGAGGTGACCGCCCGTGGGAGCACTTTCCATCTGATGGTAGGAAAACATACATATGGAAAATATCTGTGTATTCCCAACTGGGGGAGCGGCACAGAAATAGCATCCCTGTCGGACTGTTTCTGGAATAGGGAACGCCTTGAACAGGACTATCCAGAGCTGTCAAAAGTGGACATCATCAGTATCGTAAAAGCGCTTGAAGCACTCAGCTCATATGTAACATTGTAAATGAAACAGATAATCCGGCAGGAAATCTGCCGGATTGTACAAAAATAGCAATGACACAAAACTTGGCAGATCTGTGACATGGGAGCAAATCTGATTAATGACAAGCTGAGAAATCAGCAACACATATCTTTATAAAAATGTAACAACCATATTGCAGAAGTTGATTCTGGAACTGCCATATCCAAAGCGGCAGATCCTTTATTTACATTACTATATGGATATGACGTTCGTTGAGATTGCAAAGATCGTGGAGTTGTCCGAAGAAAATGTGCGCCAGATCGCTGCCCGTTCCAGACAAAAACTGGAAAAACAATTGCGCGAAAGGGGAATCACAGATGGAAATGAACAGAATCAGTGACGAACTGTTACGAGAAGCAGTAAAGCAGGCATGCGAGCGGGAAGGCACTTATTACGAAGAATTTACAAAAGATGCGAAGCATCATTTCTCGATCCGTCATCAGATACGCATGCGGCGATTATACAGGAAGATGAAGAGAAAAAAGGCAGAAGAACCTGTGGACAGATATAGGGTATATACATATCCAATAACGGAAACGGATAATCGGAGGCAATTCGCATCAACACGTCTGCCACGGCTTCGCCCGAGGTTCCTGTTGATAGTTATACTTTTGATGATCAGTATGACCATGACGGTATTTGCAATAGAGCCGATTCGTGAGGGCATTTACCAGTTGATTGAAAAATGTTTTTCGGATCATACAGACATCAGCTTCGAGAAAGTGCAAAGCGAGATCAAGGGACAGGAAGAAGAAATCAAAGAATTTAAGCCACAGAAGCTGGAGTATGTGCCGGAAGGGTATGTGCTGGAAACGGAATATGAAGATGAGATATTTCTTTCGTACTCATCAAGTTATATTTGCAAGAATAAACCGGCGCTATCATATTCACAGACTGGAGTGAAGTATTTTGATTATAGTATTTCTTCAAATGGAAAAGCAATGAAGAAAGTTGAAGTGAAAAAGAAACAGAAACAGGGTTACTGGATTACGGATCAAAATAACTGGAATTCTTTATTGTATATCAGTCAAGGTTACGTTTATTACTTGTCTGGATATCAAAAAATTGATGAGTTGATTGATATTTTAGAAAAAAATAAAAAAATTAAATAAAAAGTGTCACGAAGTACCTCTTTCGATTGTTACTTATAGTAAAAGAAGAAAGGAGGTACTTTTTTATGTACCGAAGAATGAAAATGTTACTTGGAGGATTAATTTTGAGCACGGGATTGTTGGTGGCTACACCAGTATCTTATGCAGCAGAAACGCAAGTAAATGGAGAGGAGGATATAGAACTTGCGTATGTAAATATTGGGGCATTAAGTGTTACTTTAAATATTAGTAACGGAAAAGCAGTATGTTGCACGAAAGTACATAAACAGAAAGGATCTACAATTAATGTTAGCATGTATTTACAAAAATATACTGATGGTAGTTGGCGGAAAGTTAAAGGATGGACAGGAAGTTCATCAGCAACAAATTATGAATTAAGAAAATCCTATGATATTCAAAAAGGAAAATATCGTGTATTATCAACGATAAAAATAGGATCAGAGTCAGATACCAAAACAAGTAAATCAGTTACGAATTAGGAGTATGCATATGAGAAAACGAGAAAAGAAGAAAGAAAAATACCATAATAATTGGAAACGAATCACAGCAACGACATTAATTGCAGCGCTGTCTGTCACCTCCGTGTCACTGGAATCACTGGCTGCTGAACCGGCACAGACAGCGGAGAATCCGTCACAGACCGAAGCAGCTTCCGATGCAGATGACAGTGTAGAGCGTCCAAAAGAATTAAAAGGTGTGACGGAAGAGGACGCTTTAAAGAAAGAGAATACCGAGACTTCCACCACATTCCAGATCGGGAATGGTAAGAAAGTATCCGTATTCTATCAGGAACCGGTGCGGTATAAAGATGAGTCGGGGAAGCTCATTGATTATGATCCGTCACTGGTAAAAGTGGACAGTGCGAAGAGTGAGAATAAGGAAAGCCTGAAAGGTTATGCATATGAGAATGAAGAAGGGGATGCCAAACAGTACTTTCCGGAGAAACTCTCGGATACGACACCACTTTTGATGGAAAAGGACGGCTACAGTGTTGCGCTCAGTCCGGACATGAAAAGCAAAGCTGTTGAAGTAGAGAAGGAGGACTTCACGAACGGATATGAAGAGACGGAAGAAGTTCCGCTGACAGCAGCTTATGACACCTCGGAACCGGTCACTTATGAATATACTTCCGGGGAGTCCGGGATCAAGGAAGAGATTCGGCTTGCCAAGTGTCCGAAAGAAAATACGTTTTCTTATACATTGAAATTAAAAGGCTTGAAGCTTAGAAAAAATCCGGTGGATGAAGGGCTGACTCTCTACGATAAAGAAAGCGACGAGATTGTTGGTTCGGTCGGTGCTCCGAATATGAACGATGCCAGTGGGAAGGCATACAGCGAAGAATTGACGACCAAAGTAGAGGAAGCAGGGGAAGACACCTACCGTGTAACAGTGACCGCTGACTGGTCCTATCTGAAAGACAAAGACCGTCAGTATCCGGTTGTGATCGATCCGACGATCAAGTGGACAGGCAACACGGATCTTGGGGACGTGTATATCTTAAGCGGTTCTACCTATAAAGATTACAACTTTTACACCAGTGGTGTGACGGTGATGAATGCAGGAAAAGCATCCAAAGGAATCTACCGGACCTACCTTGCTTTCAAAGATATGAAATCCAAGATCAAAGGCAACTATGTAGACAGTGCTATCTTGACCATGTATGAGACCGGGAACAGTACGAAAGGGCAGACGGTACAGGCATACCGGGTAAAAGAAGCATGGGAGCGTTCCAAGGTGACCTGGAACAACCGTCCGGGATACAATACTTTATACAGCACGGTGAAGACAACCGGAAAAGCAAAGACCGCCAGAACGTTAGATTTGACTTCTTTTGCCAGAGGGCTTGCCAATGATTCGATTGTCAATTACGGCGTGATGTTAAAAGGCGCGGATGAGACCGGAAAGTATGCGGAGTTTGTAGGTTCCAGAAACAGCACGACCAGTCTCCGCCCGAAAATGGTTGTTACTTATTATGATAAACCGACCAAGGCAACTTCCGTATCCGTAACACCGTCTTATGTAAAACCGGGAACAGCGATCAAAGCAAACTGGGCAGGGATCACGTCCAAAGGATTATCCTATGTCCAGTACAAGATTGTAACATTGAATCCAACAACTCTGGAAGATGTCAGTGAATTAGTTCCGTATTCTTCCAGTACCAAACTGGGAACCAGCGGAAGCGGCTCGGCAACGATCGCAGCGAGTACCGGCTGGAAAGAGGGCAGCTATAAGATCGGTATCCGTGGTGTAGACAAAGGAAACCTTGCAGGACCTGGAGCAGGTGCAAGATTTGTGATCGATGGAACGGCGCCGACAATGAATAAAATAGTACTGACACCGGCGACAACAAAAGAAGAACCGACCGATGTGCAGAATCCGACGATCCAGTGGTCAGGTGTATCCGATGCAAACCTCAAACAGATGGAATACAAGATCGACGATGGGGCATGGAAGAAACTGGGAACCGGAACCAGTGGAAGTGTGGAACTTCCGGCAGGCACGATCACCGGAAATGGACAGCATAAGATCGCTGTCCGTGCAGTGGACAAAGCAGGCAACGTCAAGGAAGAAGTGCTGGACTACTATTATAAAGACAATACAGCCGGATTTGACGGATATCTTCCGAAAGATGGAACCCTCACCCTGCGGAAAGACTATGGCAAGAACCTGATCTCCTGGGAGACGGATAAAGTGTTAAATGACACGGTGTATTACCGGATCTACAGAGGAACAGAGAAGGACTTCACACCGAGTGAAGAAAACATGGTCTGTAAGAAAGTGTTCAAAGGTTACTGGATCGATCTGGAAAGTGCAAAGGATGAGAAATGGTATTATAAAGTGGAAGCTGTCCGTGCAGATTCTTCCGGTGAGATTGAAGAGCAGGAACTGGTTGATTCGGTATTAAGCGGAACAGGAACCGCGCCGGAAGAGTTTGAAAAACATACCGGAAGCCAGGACTATCTGGGTTACCAGAGTTTCCAGACACCGACCGGAAATGGAACGGTAGAAGACCAGAGCGGAAACCTTACTTACAGTCAGGAAGATGCAAGCCTTCCGGCAAGCCAGTTGACATTTGAAATGGCAAGAACTTATAACAGCCAGTCTCTGATTAACGGAATGTTAGGAACCGGATGGAGCGATACCCTGCATAAAGAACTGGTCAAAGGTGAAGATGGTACGATGTACTATCTGGACAGTGATGGAAGCATCTATCATTTTAAGAAGAGTGGGGACACTTATGTTTGTAAAGAAACGAAAGATCTGACACTGAATGATGGAAGTGTAAAAACACCTTCCGGTGATACCGCAGCCAGTGTAAAGAGTACCCAGATTGGGGAGATGAGTTACTCTTATAAAGAAACAATCGCAGAAGAAAATATCGTAAAGAACCGCAAACATGCCTATACGATCAAAGACAAGAAGGGCGTCCTCTACCGTTTCAATAAAGAAGGACAACTGGTAGCGGCGCTTGATCCGGACGGTACGTTTCTTCTCTATGAGTATTCTGCAGATGGAAGACTGAAACGGGTATCTTCGGATGCGTTAAAGACAATGGAACTGAGTTACCAGAAAGATTCCGGACTTCTGGAAGAGATCACACTTCCAGACGGAACAAAACTCTGTTATACTTACAGTAATGGAAGATTAACGGAAATGAGCCATTGCAGTAAGGATGGCAAAGCACTGGTTTCTTATGCTTATGGCTATGACAGCGGTCACCTGAACAGTGTAACGGATGGCAAGGCACAAAAATATACGATCACTTATAATGGTGAAAAAGTATCCGCAGTGACTTACCCGAACGGAGAGAAAGAAAACTGGGGATATGCAGGTGGAAAGACAACCATAACAAAGAAAGCTTCTGACGGGACAGAAGTCCGCATGAACAGCCGGGAGTATGACACAAAGAGCGGAAAAGTCACAAAAGAGACCGAAGCGGATGGAAGCGTAACAACTTATACTTATGGCTATGCAAAGAATCCATATCTTGTGACAAAGACAACAAAGCAGACCGGATACGAAGAGCTGAATGACGGAAAAGTCGAATGGAAGACCAAAGAGTCTGTTACTGAGACCAGCTATGATGAGCAGGAAAATACCATCAGCGAAACAGAAGAAGACGGAACGAAAACAGAGTACACCTATGACACAACCAGTGAGTGGACAGAAGACCAGCCGAAGACAGAAGTTGTGACTAAAGGCGAAACCGTCATCAGCAAGGAAAACTATACCTATAGTAAGACCGGAAATCTGAAGAAAGAAGAGGAAAGTGGCGATCCTTCCAATAAGAGTATAACAGAGAATACTTACGATGGAGATGGAAATGTCTTAGAATCCACAACTACAGTAGCCGGGATTGAGACTTCCAAAACGATCTCCAAGTACGACCTTTCCGGTAACGCAACAGAATCTGCAACCACCAGTGGAGACTTAGAAAGCCAGGAAAAGAATACTTATGACGTCATGGGACGCGTGACAAAGAAGGTAGATCCGGATACCGGAGAAGTAACGGAATATAGCTATGATGAATTGGGAAGACAGATCAAGTCTGTCAGCACCCTGAATGGAAAGAGCCAGACGACAACCTCCGCTTATGATGCTAATGGAACGGTTGTTTCCGAGACGGGAACCGACGGAGTAAAGACGGATTATGTATACGATTCCCTGAACCGTGTGGTAAAGAGAACGGTTACAAAGGGTACATCCCTTACTTACACTACCGCCTATTCTTATGGGGATGTTACCGTACAGGATGGCAGAGGAACCAGAACGGTTAAGAACGCTTCGATCCAGAAGGAAAGCTATCCAAGTGGAACAACGGCGTCCGAGACGTATACCGATGCTTCCGGCAATGTGGTAAGAGAGAAAGCAAACGGTCTGTATACGGATTACACATATGATGCTTCCGGCAATCAGGTCGTTGCATATGAGAACGGAACCGGTGCGGACGCAGCAGAAGGAAAAGTGACACTGGCACTCTATGATGAAGAGGGCAGAAACTTTGCAACCATCGTGAATCCGGGCGTATCCGGGGAAACTTATCAGGTCAGTGAGGACAGTCTGGTTACCAAACAGTCTTACGATACCAAAGGAAATGTTGCAAAAGAAACCGATGCCATGGGAACTGCAACCGCGTATTCCTATGATGCCTCTGACCGTGTGACAGAAGTGACACAGAACGCAGGCAAAGATGGCGCTGTTGTAACCAAAGCCTCCTATGAAACGGACACAGAGAACCAGAAGAATAAGACAACCGTTACCGATGCAGGCGGAAGAAAGAGTATCGAAGTCACGGATGCGGCAGGTCTCATAAAGAGCAGTCAGGATCAGGGCGAGAAGGAAGACGAAAGCATTGCAACCGCTTACAGCTATGACAGCCGTGGAAACCAGACAAAGGTTACTTATGAAAATGGAGACTACCGGGAAGATACTTACGATGCAAGAAATCTGAAGACGGTATCGAAATACTATCAGGCAGACGGAACCCAGACATTGCAGACGAATTATCAGTATGATGACCAGTACCGTCTTACGAAGATGACCGATGCGAAGAAGTCCGGCAGTGCGATGAAAGCATACAGCTATACTTATACCGGTTATGACGGATTTGGAAGAACTGCATGGACAGCAGAAGTCTCACAGGAAGCAGAGCCGACTGATGCACAGATCGCAAAACACAAGATCTCTTACAGCTATGATACGGAAGATAAGATCACGGAAGTTACTTATGCGCTGGCAGAAGACGGAAGAGTGGAAAGCCTGCACTATGCGTATGACAAGAACCAGTATCTGATCGCTATCAAAGCAAAGATCAAAGGCAGTGACGAGGAAAAACTGATCCGCAAATACCGCTATAACGAACGAGGAAAACTGTTTACGATTGTTGACTTTACTGATTATAGAGATAAGAACGAAAGCTATGTGGCAAGGTTCTATGAGTATGATGCATTGGACCGTGTATCTTCTATGACCTATAAGAGTGGAACGACTGTTCTGGAAGCCTATACTTATTCTTACGATAAGAATAACAACATCGTGAAGAAGACCGAGAAGAACAGTACCGCAAAAGAGGAAAAAGATCATACGGATCAGACAACGGAATACACGTACAATGCACTGGGACGGTTGACGAAGAGTGTCGTGACCGACCATAAGAAGAATGAGGAGAAGACCACCACGACTTACAGCTACGATTCCGCAGGAAACCGCACAAAGAAAGTCAAAGGTGAAGAAGAGACGGCGTATACCTACAATGGTCTGAACCAGCTCTTAAAGGCAAAGACAACCAAAGGCGATACCGTAAAGAATGACATTTCTTATGAGTACGATGTCAACGGAAACCAGATCAAAGAGACCGATAAAGAGACGGGAGACAGCGTGGAGAACACCTATGATGTGGAAAATCGCTTAAGTACGGTAACTGTAACGAAGAAGAGCGGTACATCCGGCAATGAGACCGTCAGCCTGACACAGGAAAACCTGTACAATGGAGAGGGACAGCGCATCCAGAAGAAGGAAGCCGGAGAAGTCACAAACTACTTCTACGAAGACGGCATGGTATCCTATACAACCGGAGCAGATACCGGAGAGAAGTTGAGCCAGAACCTGTCCGGATTAGAAGACAATGTGATCTATGCAGAACAGAAAGTAACCGGAACAGACGGAACACCATCCGATTACCAGGACTTCCTGTATACGAAAGATATCCAAGGCAGCACTTCCAGCATCCTGAACAAAGATACAAAAGGCGAACTTTCCTACGAGTATGATGACTTCGGAGAGACCAGTATCCACGGAAACAGTGCATTAAAGAATGAGATCTGCTACACAGGCGGCATTTATGATGAAAGCACCGGACTCTATTACCTGAACGCAAGATACTACGATCTGGAGAACGGAAGATTCCTGACGGAAGATACCTACCGGGGAGAGGTAAATGAACCAGATACATTGCATTTGTATGCATACTGCGCAAATGATCTGATTAATTATGTAGATCCGAGTGGACATAAGTGGAAAAAGTATGGAGATATAAAAAAAGATAAGGGCGAAAAGGCAAAAAAAGCAAAGGAAAAATACGAACAAAACTGTAAGAATGCTAAGAGTAGGCATAGAAAATTTAATACATATATTAATGATCAAGAAAATTTGTCGTATATTAAATTTAAAAATACAACTATTAAAAAACAAGGATGTGGTATAATTGCCATGTTTAATTACTTAAAGTTACTTAACAAGACAAAAGATTTCCTAAAACTTACGTGTGAATTTGAATACAATATTAACAAATTGGTGAAGTGAGTGCCGGGAATTGCGCCTGCAACATTAAAAAGAGCGTTATCTAGTTATGTATCAATTACATTACAGAATGATTTTGTTGTTTTCCAGAATGCAATGAGTAGAAAAAAGAAGGGAATTATGTTATATAAACATTCTGAGGGCGCACATTATGTTACTATTAAGAAAAATTCTGATAAAGGATATCATTTCTATAATGCAACTCCAAGAGATGCAGATAGTATAAAGGTATTTTTAAAGAAGGGAAGAAGTTTTTGGACCGGATATTATAAGAAGTAAAGTTATGAAGAAAAGAAATTTATGGATTATGATAGTGTGCTTGTTGGTGATTATTTATTTGGCTGGATATTACCTACTCTGGATGCGGACGAATCCGATCAGTTATTATTCGGAGAAAGCAAAAGGAAATTATAATGTCAGTAGGGTTCTCCATAACGCAAGAACCGGTGATGCGAGAATGTTGGCAATGCTGGGAGATAAGACATATTATTATGACTATTCGGATAAGAAACTAAGAACTGTGGATTCGAAAAGTGGAAAACTTCGGTCGGCGCTGGAAGATGCAGGAACTTATACGAATGGAAAATACATATATGTGAATTCCTGGGATGCTCTGCGCCAGTATGATGCGGATGGGAAACTGGTTGTTGAGAGGAAGCTGGATGCGGATAAAAGAATTTTGCAGGCGTTTCTCGGAGAAAAATACATTTATATTATCTGTGGTGCGAATGAAGGTGACTCATATCAGCAGACGTTATATGTGTTAGATGCAGCAGATGTCCGGAAGACAGTGGATTTAGGCGAATTAAAAGAAAAGTCTGGTAAAGGTGCATTTATAGATAAGGACAAACATTGGGCAGAGCATAGGAAGATTACGACGCCGGATGTGAACCTTTACTATATTGGCAGTTGTCAGCGGGAAAAGGTAAAAGACGGAGAAGTGAGTTATAGTCTGACAATCAAAGATGCCTCCAAAGGATATTTCTTCAATCCGGTTATGGTAAATAAGCAAACAGGAGAGCGTGTACATCAACTGGATACGGATTTGCAAGATGGAAAATTACTGGCATCTTACAAAGACACCTTGTATGCATGGGATTTTCGTAATGAATCAAAGGAGTTTCGTATTTATAAAACAAATGCCGATGGAAAGAGCGAAGAGCTGTATCAGTCAGAAAAATACAAACCGGTAGATATGAAAGTATCCGGAAATATGCTCATGCTTCAACTGGAAGATTACCGTTTTGGTGGCATGGAACATTACACAGGAGCAGATTATGAAGCGGCAAGATACCGTGGCGGTGAACTGATTTACTATGATATGGAGAAACAGAAGATTACAGCGAAGTATGAACTCGAAAAAGAACAGGCTGTTTTCATGTCAACGGATGCTTATGCGACATTCAAAGATGGTAAGGTGAGCTATTATAAAGCCGGGCAGGATGTGCCGCTTTGGACAAAGAAGATAAAAGGTTACAAGACCGGTAAAGGTGACGAGATTATCCGTTATGATTTCCAGACATATGGAGACAAGCTGTATGTTGTGTACGTGAATGATGAAAGCGGGGAGAACATGCAGATAATGGATGTGATGGAGTTGAACAATTAATATAAAACATTAGCATGTGTAGATTATTTAGTAGTTATATTAATTAGTAAATAATTGACTAATAAGACAGCAGGGCGATTTCTGAATACATGAAACAGAATTCCCCTGCTGTTTCTAAAAAACTTTGAAATTATATGTCACAAAATAGAGCTGTGGATTGTTACTATATATGTAAGATAAATTATCTGGGGTGTGATTGGATGAAAGAAGGGGGATGAATTATAGTAAGGCAATGTTTACCGCTATATTTATAGTAAGCAGTTTTTGGGAGGAAGATACAGATATGAAAAAAGAATGTATAAATAACGCACGATGGTTTCTGGTTTTTGATAAAATATTTGAAATTATTTGTTGCTTTTTTGTTATAGTAACACTTTATGTGTCAATGAATTATATAACCGACATTACACTGGAAGAACAAATCTTCTTGTATGTTTTTATTGCAGCAGTGCTAAGTGTCATAGTGTGTGTTGGACGAATGCATGCGCGTATGATTTATCAAATTAAAATTGAGGATAATGAAATAATATGCTATTGCGGTTGCAAGACAAAAGGAAGAAAATTTGAAAAAGATAATTTAGAGAGTATGGTAGAGACATCGGATAAATACATATTAAAATTTTGCAATGGGAAAAAATTATGGGCAAATAAAAAATATTTCCGACCGGTAATAATAAAAGATAACAAAAGCCATAAAGGTATTTATCCAACAGATTCTGCAGGAGTGAAAGTTGAAAATAAAAAAACAAGGGGAATTATAAAATAATATTCTACTACGAGGGGCGGTGTCTTATGAATTATACAGGAATGATAGTATTTATTATATGTGTGCCATATATTATCCTGAGTATATTTGCAATGGTGCGTTATATAAAGAAAAAGGGAAAAGCCAGCCGGAAAGTCTGGGCAGTCTTTCTTGTGACTAATATTATTGCAGTTAATTTAATTATAAAAAGTATGTCTGGTTCTACGATGACATAAATCAGTGAAAATGCAGTTTCTGGAGAGCTGGGTACAGAAGTCGATATTCTGGAAAATGAAGGTACGGAGTTAGCGGCATTTGATGGAAAAAATCATTACTATCGTGAAGGTAAAAAAATATTTTCTCTGGAAGATAAGAAGCACATTGTTACTGTACCAAATGAGTGCCGTAATTTTTCCGTGTCTGAAAAATATGTATATTGTGCAGTAGCCGATGGCGTGCTGCAATATGACAAAGAAGGGATTGATTTATCAACGGGAAAGATTTCACATAAAGTAATCAAAGACAAAGAGCAGGTGCTTGCAGTATCAGATAACTATTATTCGACATTTTATATATCTAAAAATTCTTCTATTTCGACCAAAATTAAGAAATTCTTTCGGATTTTTTAAGCTTTTCTGTAACAAAACAAGAGCAACAAACGTTATTATATATATAACATCATTTTATGCAAAGTGGGGAAAGATATGCAAAAGAGAAGAATATGAAAGTGTTGACAGAGATTTCGCCGGATGATGATGCCGAGTCAGCAGTAAAACATACCGTTCTGCATGTGGCGGCAGAGTGCACAAGCGAAGATATTGCAAAGTATCTGGTGAAGCACGGAGCGGATGTGAACAAGAAGGACGGTGATGGGAATACGGCATATGACATTGCGAAGGAAAATCAGTTTTTTTCGGATGTTGATTTTTTGAAGTAGGGTGTTTGGGGGGAACACAAAGGAGGTTGAATGAAGTAATGAAAGTAAAAAAGAAATGGATATGTATAATAGTTGGAATAATATTTATATTCTATTTGATTTTAATTATATTTTTTAATATTTTTCCTATTTATTTAAATTCTGCGGTTATGAAAAGTGATTATGCAGAATCAGTGAGTGATGATAAAGTGTGGAAAATATATTTAATTCCAGATTCATTAGGATTTGTGCGAGGCTACATAATTCCAAAAGAAAATCATATGCCAAAAGAGATTACAGTTTTAACAAAAGAATATGGTTCATTTGATAAAGCAACTACAAAAATGTATATAGCTGATGATTTAGAAACGCCAGCAGAAAAAAATATATTAAAAGGGGAAAAAGTATATGATTTTATAGAAGCGGAAAGCGGTGCGGAAGAAAAAACGGAAATACCTATTATCATCAAATGGACCAATAAATCAAATCAGCTAATAGAATCAAAAGCTACTATCAAATATGATAAGTGGAATGCATATGGATGGTTTACAACACTTAAAGTGAAACTGGGCCTGGACGTGTTTTAATGTATTAGTATAATGCAAATGAGACAGCAGGGTAATTTCTGAATATATGAAACTCATGATCCGAAAGAAGCAGACTAGAATAAAAAGATAAATAAATGGAATATATTCCGGATATGAATTGAAAAAAGACTTGCAATGAGACTGTAATTAATTCTGTGTAAACTCTAAAAGAGCTATATACCCTCTTGGA